>OJLC01000002.1_pt1 | contig 300428 bp, 278 predicted proteins | sample 1596841 | NCBI WGS metagenome assembly OJLC01 (sample SAMEA3904705, study PRJEB24821) | metagenome | biome: Builtin; feature: hospital; material: surface | place: USA | collected 2013-09-25 | reverse complement strand
GAACGCCGGAAGTAGTTGGGGGTTGCCCCCTGTGAGATATGGAAGTCGCTTAGCTGTTATCCGCCATAGCTCAGTTGGTAGTAGCGCATGACTGTTAATCATGATGTCGTAGGTTCGAGTCCTACTGGCGGAGTCAAACAAAAAAGAACACCAATGGTGTTCTTTTTTGTTTCTAATTTGAATCTCCTAACATTTTCATTAGAAAGTCTGTCATTTCTTGCGGACTTTCTTTTTTTCCATGTGCAATCCAAGTCTGGCAAACACCAAATAGTGCATTGGTTAGATAGATGCTACTATATTCTAACTCAATGTCGTTTAAATTTAATTGCATAAAGCGTTTCTGGAGGTCAGTGCTAAGCATGATATGAAGTTTATTTCTCAGGAAGTTTTGTATTTCTTTTGTACCATTTTCAGATAAAAGAGCAGCTAGCAATGGTTCAGACTCCAGATACTCAAATACTTCTAAAATAGCATCTTTTTTATGATGGGCGTGTTTTTGGAAAATGTACTCAAAGGTATGAAAAAGTTTGCTTTGGTAGTGCTCAATCATATCATACTTATCTTTGTAATGTGTATAAAAGCTTGAGCGACTAATTCCGGCTTTCTCAGCTAGCTTAACAGTAGAAATTTGATCAAATGGTTGTTCCATTAATAATTGAACCATAGCATTCTCGATAATACGTTTTGTTTTTAAGCGTTTGTTACTCTCTGTCATAGTTCCTCCTTGTGAACAAAAATAGACGTAATGTCTAAAAAATAAGTTTTTACCTTGTAATTTTGATTTTTTAATGTATAATCTATTATATCAAAATTTTAGACAATATGTGTAAAAAAAGGAGACAATATGTTTAAAGAATGGAAAGCAATTTTTAAAAAACCAACCTTTATCATTGTAATGATAGGGATTTCTCTTATTCCAGCTTTATACAATATCATATTTTTATCATCCATGTGGGACCCATATGGTCAATTATCAGAGTTGCCTGTAGCGGTTGTAAATAATGATAAGGAAGCGACTTACAATGGGAATACAATGGCTATCGGAAAAGACATGGTGTCTAATTTAAAGGAAAATAAATCCTTGGATTTTCATTTTGTAAATGAGGAAGAAGGAAAAAAAGGACTAGAGAATGGCGATTACTATATGGTAGTAACTTTGCCAAGTGATTTGTCTGAAAAGGCTGCTTCTATTTTAACAGATCACCCAGAACAAATGAACATTGACTATCAAACTTCTAGTGGACATAGCTTCATTGCAAGTAAGATGAGTGATTCTGCTATGACACAGTTAAAACAAAATGTTTCTGCCAGTGTAACTGAGACTTACACGAAAGCTTTATTTCAAAAGATGGGTGATTTAAAATCCGGTTTAACCAAGGCAGCCGATGGAAGTGAACAATTGGCTAACGGGGCCAGTCAGTTAGCTGTAGGAAGTCAGACATTGACTACTAACCTACACTCTTTAGCAGATTCAAGTTTAACATTTTCAAATGGAACGGAGCAGTTTACTAAAGGATTATCCTCTTATGTTTCTGGTGTTGAACAACTTCATCTTGGCTTAGGGACTTTTAATAGTGGTTTAGTTACATATACTGGTGCAGTAAGGAAATTAGATAGCGGATTAGGTCAATTAGCTTCTAAAAGTCCTGAATTAGTAGGAGGAATCAATCAATTATATACTGGTGTAGAGGCCTATACTGGCGGTGTTTCTCAGCTCAATACTGGTCTTAATCAATTTTCATCTGGTGTTAGTGCCTATACAAATGGAGTGGAAAATCTTGCAACAGGTGCAAATCAGTTATCTAGTCAATCAGCTACACTTCGAATGGGTGTGGAGCAATTAAGTGAAGGGATTCAACAACTTTCTAGCAAGTTAGATACTTCGTCTGAGCAAAAAGATCAAATTAATCAATTATCTTCTGGTCTAAATCAGTTAAATCAGGCCATTCAAAATATTGATGTTGGAGATACAGAACAATTATCTTCTGTTTTATCAAGTATAGTTTCTCTTTCTAATCAAATGCTAGCAAGTGCTCAGTCTGAAAAAGCAACTACATTAGCCAATATTCAATCGACAGTAGCTTATCAATCATTGACAAGTGAGCAACAAGCTGAGATAAGCGCTTCTGTATCTCAAAATTCGACTGATAGTATTCAATCGGCTCAGTCAATTATAGCTTTAGTACAAGGTTTACAGGGAAGTTTAGAAAACTTACAAAATCAATCTTCAAATCTTTCGACATTAAAAAATCAAGCCAATCAAGTATTACCGCTTGCTTCTACTTCTTTGACAGGATTGTCAAGTGGATTAACAGAAATGCAGGGAGCAGTGACGAGTAAATTAGTTCCTGCTAGTCAGTCGATTGCATCAGGTGTAAATGCATATACTGCAGGTGTTGATAAAGTTTCTCAGGGCGCAAGTCAACTAAGTGAAAAAAATTCCACCTTGACAGGTAGTTTGGATCAACTAGTTTCAGGCTCAACTACCTTGACACAAAAATCTTCTAGCTTGACAGCAGGAGTTGGTCAATTAGTTGAAAAAACTCCAGAATTAGTATCTGGTATTGAAAAATTATCAACTGGCTCTAACCAATTGAATCAAAAGAGTCAAGAATTAATGGCAGGAGTTGATAAATTACAATCAGGATCTGGTCAATTAGCAGACAAATCCAGTCAGTTACTTTCAGGTGCTTCTCAATTAGAGAATGGAGCTAATAAATTGGCAGATGGCGCTGGAAAATTAGCAGAAGGTGGAGTAACTTTAACTGCTGGTATTAATAGTTTACAAGTGGGAGCTACTGGTCTAGAACAGGGATTAAGTAGTGCTAGCAATCAATTAAAATCAGCATCAACAGAGTCAAAAAATGCAGAAACATTAGCGGGACCCTTAAGTCTTTCAAAGACAGATAATGATCATGTTCCTGTAAATGGGATTGGAATGGCTCCTTACATGATATCAGTCGCACTTTTTGTTGCAGCATTATCAACAAATATGATTTTTGCTAAATTACCTTCAGGTCGTCATCCTGAAACTCGCTGGGCTTGGTTCAAATCTCGCTTTGAGATAAATGGAGTTATAGCTGTTTTAGCCGCTGTCTTAGTCTATGGTGGCGTTCATCTTATTGGTCTAACAGCAAATCATGAAATGAGAACCTTGTTCTTAATCATTATCGCAAGCTTAACATTTATGTCTATGGTTACGGCATTAACAACATGGAATAGTCGTTTAGGTGCTTTCTTCTCGCTTATTTTGTTATTATTGCAGTTAGCATCAAGTGCAGGAACTTATCCACTTGCCTTGACAAATGATTTCTTTAAAAATGTTAATCCCTGGTTGCCAATGAGTTATTCAGTTTCAGGATTGAGACAAACCATTTCTATGACAGGGAATATTCATAGTCAGATAATTTTCCTTCTCGTAACTTTGGTTTTATTCATAGGATTAGGTATGCTAGCTTATCAACCTAAAAAAATGGATGAAGATTAAAAAAAGTTTCACGTGAAACAATGAATGAATTTACAAGTAACAAATAAAAAAACTCAGTTGGTTTAACCAACTGAGTTTTTTTTAAGTTATACTTAATCTTTCCAAAGTTCTTTGACTTTTGCTTGAACTTCTTCGTTTTCAAGGAATTCATCGTAGGTTTCATCGATACGGTCGATGACACCGTTTTTAGATAAGACAATGATATGGTTAGCCAAAGTTTGAATAAACTCATGGTCGTGACTGGCAAAGATGATAGATTCTTTGAAGTTTTTCAATCCATCGTTCAAGCTTGAAATAGATTCCAAATCCAAGTGATTTGTAGGATCGTCAAGTACAAGAACATTTGATTTCAAAAGCATGAGTTTTGAAAGCATCACGCGCACCTTTTCCCCCCCTGACAAGACGTTTACAGGCTTGTTAACCTCGTCTCCAGAAAAGAGCATGCGTCCGAGGAATCCACGAAGGAAGGTATTGTCATCTTCTTCTTTACTTGCAAATTGACGGAGCCAGTCAAGAATCGACTCGCCACCTGCAAAATCAGCAGAATTGTCTTTTGGTAAGTAAGAGCGACTAGTTGTAACTCCCCACTTGACAGTTCCTTCATAGTCGATATCACCCATAATCGCACGAATCAAGGCAGTTGTTTGGATGTCGTTTTGCCCAATAAGAGCTGTCTTATCACCTGGACGCAAGATGAAGCTGATGTTGTCAAGAATAGTTTCACCGTCAATCTTGACAGATAAGTTTTCTACTGTTAAGAGATCATTACCGATTTCTCGTTCTGCTTTAAAGTTGATAAATGGGTATTTACGACTAGAAGGTACAATTTCCTCTAATTCAATCTTATCAAGCATTTTCTTACGTGAAGTCGCTTGTCTTGATTTAGAAGCATTGGCAGAGAATCGAGCAACGAATTCTTGAAGTTGTTTGATCTTTTCTTCTGCTTTTGCATTACGGTCAGCTTGTAATTTAGCTGCAAGTTCAGAAGATTCCTTCCAGAAGTCGTAGTTACCAACGTAGAGTTTGATTTTTCCAAAGTCAAGGTCGGCCATGTGAGTACATACTTTGTTCAAAAAGTGACGGTCATGAGATACGACAATAACTGTGTTATCAAAATCAATCAAGAAATCTTCTAACCAGGTAATAGATTGAATATCAAGACCGTTGGTAGGCTCATCCAAAAGAAGGACATCCGGTTTACCAAATAGAGCTTTAGCAAGGAGTACTTTCACTTTGTCACCATTTGCAAGTTCACTCATATTTTGATAATGAAGTTCTTCTGGGATATTCAAATTTTGTAAAAGTTGTGAAGCTTCACTCTCAGCTTCCCAACCACCTAGTTCAGCAAATTCTCCTTCAAGTTCAGCAGCACGAACGCCATCTTCATCTGAAAAATCTTCCTTCATATAAATGGCGTCTTTTTCTTTCATGATGTTGTAAAGTTTTTCATTTCCCATGATGACAACATCAATAACACGTTCGTCCTCATAGTCAAAGTGATTTTGACGAAGAACTGAAAGACGTTCGTCTGGTCCTAGAGAGACATGACCAGTTGTTGGTTCAATATCACCAGCTAAAATTTTCAAAAAGGTTGATTTTCCGGCACCATTAGCACCAATCAAACCATAGGTATTTCCTTCTGTAAATTTAATGTTGACATCATCAAAAAGTTTGCGATCACTAAAACGTAGTGAAACATCAGATACTGTTAGCAATGTTTTTCTCCTATTATATGTAATACTCTAATTCTACTAGAAAATTAGTAAATATTCAAATTTTTATTTGTCAATTTTTTGTAAAGTAAGTTGACAGTTTCTTTACGGATATATGGCTAGAAAACTATTGTTTGATTGAAAAAATTATCTGTCTTTTTATCAAAAAAATGCTATAATTGAAAGGACCATATCAAAGGAGAATATTATGAGTAAACCCATTATTTTAACAGGAGATCGTCCAACGGGGAAATTACATATTGGGCACTACGTTGGTAGCTTGAAAAATCGTGTCTTACTACAAGAAGAAAATAAATATGACATGTTTGTTTTTTTAGCTGACCAGCAAGCCTTAACTGACCATGCAAAAGATCCTCAAACAATTGTAGAATCAATTGGGAATGTTGCCTTGGACTATCTTGCAGTGGGATTAGATCCTAATAAATCAACAATTTTTATTCAAAGTCAGATTCCAGAATTGGCAGAGCTATCTATGTATTACATGAACCTAGTTTCATTAGCTCGTTTGGAACGAAATCCAACTGTAAAAACAGAAATTTCACAGAAAGGTTTTGGAGAAAGCATTCCAACTGGATTCTTGGTGTATCCTATTTCACAAGCAGCGGATATTACAGCCTTTAAAGCAAACTTAGTTCCAGTAGGGAATGATCAAAAACCGATGATTGAACAAACACGTGAAATTGTACGTTCTTTCAATCATGCCTATAACTGTGATGTTTTAGTAGAACCAGAAGGAATTTACCCTGAGCATGAAGGTGCAGGACGTTTACCAGGACTTGATGGAAATGCGAAAATGTCGAAATCACTCAATAATGGTATTTACCTAGCAGACGATGCTGATATTTTACGAAAAAAAGTGATGAGTATGTATACAGATCCAGATCACATTCGTGTCGAGGATCCAGGTAGGATTGAAGGCAATATGGTTTTCCATTATTTAGATGTATTTGGACGCCCTGAGGATGCTCATGAGATTGCTGAAATGAAAGAACACTACCAACGTGGTGGTCTTGGTGACGTTAAGACTAAGCGTTACCTACTTGAAATTTTGGAAAGAGAACTTGCTCCTATTCGTGAACGACGCCTTGAATATGCAAAAGACATGGGCGAGGTTTATAATATGCTTCAAAAAGGTAGTGAAAAAGCTCGTGAAGTTGCTGGTCAGACCTTATTAGAAGTTAAATCAGCAATGGGTCTAAATTACTTTCATTAATAGATAAAATATGAACTATAAAACTATTTCTTCTTTAAAATAAGAGGGATAGTTTTTTTATATGTTCTCTTATAAATTTAATTGACAAATTTTCATAGAATGGTATGATAGATACAATACAAAAAGCGTTAAGCTCAAAAAGAAAGAAAAGAGGGAACTTCAATGTCTAATTGGGACACTAAATTTTTGAAAAAAGGTTTTACCTTTGATGATGTATTGCTTATTCCGGCAGAGAGTCATGTGTTGCCTAATGATGCGGATTTAACTACAAAATTGGCAGATAATTTGACTTTAAATATCCCAATTATTACCGCTGCGATGGACACTGTAACAGAGAGCCAAATGGCGATTGCTATTGCGCGTGCAGGTGGACTTGGAGTTATCCATAAAAATATGTCTATTGAGCAACAGGCAGATGAAGTTCGTAAGGTAAAACGTTCTGAAAATGGTGTTATCATTGATCCATTCTTCTTGACTCCAGAACATACCATTGCTGAAGCAGATGAACTCATGGGTCGTTACCGTATCAGTGGTGTTCCAGTAGTTGAAACACTTGAAAATCGTAAATTGGTTGGTATTTTAACAAACCGAGACCTTCGTTTTATTTCAGATTACAATCAACCAATCTCAAACCATATGACCAGCGAAAACCTCGTTACTGCTCCTGTTGGAACAGATCTTGAAACAGCTGAAAGTATTCTTCAAGAACACCGTATTGAAAAACTTCCTTTGGTTGACGAAGATGGTCGTCTTTCTGGTTTGATTACTATTAAAGATATTGAAAAAGTAATTGAGTTTCCAAACGCAGCTAAAGATGAATTTGGTCGTCTCCTTGTTGCGGGTGCTGTAGGGGTTACTTCAGATACATTTGAACGTGCAGAAGCACTTTTTGAAGCAGGTGCGGATGCCATTGTTATCGATACTGCTCACGGTCACTCAGCAGGTGTTCTTCGCAAAATCGCTGAGATTCGTGCTCACTTCCCAGATCGTACACTAATTGCTGGGAATATTGCGACGGCTGAAGGTGCACGTGCCCTTTATGATTCGGGTGTTGACGTTGTTAAAGTTGGTATTGGACCAGGTTCAATCTGTACAACTCGAGTAATCGCAGGTGTTGGAGTTCCTCAAGTTACAGCTATTTACGATGCTGCAGCAGTGGCGCGTGAATATGGCAAAACAATCATTGCTGATGGTGGAATCAAGTATTCTGGAGATATTGTTAAGGCTCTTGCTGCTGGTGGAAATGCAGTAATGCTTGGATCAATGTTTGCAGGAACAGATGAAGCTCCAGGGGAAACTGAAATCTTCCAAGGACGTAAGTTCAAGACTTATCGTGGTATGGGTTCAATCGCCGCAATGAAGAAAGGTTCAAGCGACCGTTACTTCCAAGGTTCTGTTAATGAAGCAAACAAACTCGTTCCAGAAGGAATTGAAGGACGTGTTGCTTATAAAGGAGCAGCAGCTGATATCGTCTTCCAAATGATTGGTGGTATTCGTTCTGGTATGGGTTATTGTGGTGCAGCTAACCTTAAAGAATTGCATGACAATGCTCAATTTATCGAAATGTCTGGTGCTGGTCTAAAAGAAAGCCATCCACATGATGTGCAAATCACTAATGAAGCACCAAATTACTCAATGTAAACAAAAAATCTCCTGTCAAACAGGAGATTTTTTTGTTTTGACAAAACTGTAAACTTCAATTTACAACTATTTGACCGTTGTTTACTGTAAATACACTGAGAGTATCAGGTAAGTTTTGAAGATGGTCTAAACTAGTAGTTGTAATAAAGGTTTGGATGTTATGAGAAATCGTTTCTAACAATTTAAGTTGACGGGTATTGTCAAGCTCACTCATAACATCATCAAGTAAAAGAATTGGAGATTCTTTAGTAATGCTCTCCATCAATTCGATTTCAGCAAGTTTTATAGAAAGAACTAGACTACGATGCTGTCCTTGACTACCAAAACTTGCGTCTATTCCATTGATTAAGAAAGTCATATCATCCCGATGAGGGCCAACTCCCGTATTCTTCTTAAATAAATCTCTGGATCTACTTTTTTGAAGTGCTATACGGAAAGAATCAGCTAAAAGTTCTTTGTCAACGAAGTTTACAGAAGGTTGATAACAAATTGACAACTCTTCTAACTGGTCTGAGATATCAAAGTGTTTCCTCTTTCCAAAGAGTTCCATTTTTTGTATGAAGTCATCCCTATGAATCATTACACGGCATCCGTACTCTACAAGCTGGTCATCAAGGACAGATAAAAAAGTGTCATCAATATTTTGTGTAGATTTTAGATAGCTATTTCTCTGTTTAAGGATGTGGTTATAACTTGACAGGTCTGACAAGTAAATTGGTTTGATTTGGCCTAACTCCATGTCAATGAATTTACGACGAATGGCCGGAGCACCTTTGACAAGTTGTAAATCTTCTGGAGCAAATAAGACAACGTTCATATGTCCGATATAATCAGAAAGACGAGCTTGCTTTAAATGGTTTACTTTTGTAATTCGACCTTTTTGTGTGAGGTCTATTTCAAGTGGTATAGTTGCCGTTTTTTTCTGCAAGATTCCAGAGACTTGTAGTTGCTCTTCTTCAAATTGAATTAAATTTTTGTCGGTCTTTGTTCTGTGACTTCTTGTTAGAGCTAAAAAATAAATACTTTCAAGAAGATTTGTTTTTCCTTGAGCATTCCGGCCAACAAATACGTTTAATTTTGGGTTAAAATCAATTTCTGTATTACGATAGTTACGAAATTGTTTAATGCATAAGTTTTTCAGCCACATATTTACCTACCTGGGAAACGTGGTGCACTTTTTACTTTTGGTGGCTGGTTCTTTTTGTCTGGTTTTTTTTGAACCTTTTTATTCATTTCTTTAACAAGTTTAGCTACACGCTCTTTCTCGATTTTATCTTGTTTAAATTCCTCAAGTTCTTCAGGATTTGGTTGAACTAGAATAATTTGAGTTTTTAAATCAGGGATTTCAATAGAATCTCCGACTCTAATTTTTTTGCCTCGACGATTTTCTAATTCTCCATTAAAATATACAAGATGGTCCGCTAAAAAAGATTTAATAGCACCTCCACTTTGGATGATTCCAAGATTTTTCAAAAGAGCTTGGAGAGTAATAAATTCTTCAAATAATTTGTATTCCATAGTTCACCTCAATCTTTGGTATTATACCATATTTTGCTTAAAATAGTGGAGAAGAAACCCGTTGAGTGAAAACGATTTTAATTTCAAAAAAGTCAAAGAGAACAAGAAAAATTTTCATTTTCATGGTATAATAGAACTCTATGTAAAAGGAGGTAAAAGATGGAGCTATTCCCAGAAATTGCAGTGCATTTTATCCAATCTAAAAAGTTTAAGACAAATAAAATAACCATGCGTTTCACAGCTCCATTATCTCTGGATTTAATTTCAGGTCGCATGTTAAGCGCAAGTGTGCTTGAAACAGCCAATAAAAGTTATCCAACGGCTCAGATTTTGAGGAAACATTTAGCGGCTTTATATGGAGCAGATTTGTCAACTCATGCTTATAGAAGGGGCCAAAGTCACTTAGTAGACGTGAGTTTGACTTATGTTCGAGATGAATTTTTAAGTAAGAAAAACGTATTAACCGCTCAGGTTTTAGAATTATTGTATCAAGTCATATTTAATCCATTGTCAAATGAAGATGAATTTGAGACCAATGCCTTTGAAATTGAAAAAAAACAATTGTTGGCGAGACTAGAATCAGAATTAGAGGATCCTTTCTTCTTTGCTCATAAAGAATTGGATCAGTTGTTTTTTCAAGAAGAATCAATGCAGTTAGTTCCTAAAGATTTAATTGCCAGAATTTCCGAAGAGACTTCTAAATCTTGCTATTCAAGTTTTCAAAAAATGCTGAAAGAAGATAGGATTGATTTATTCTTTTTAGGTGATTTTAATGAAATTGAAGTCTTAGAAAACTTGAAGAAATTTAACTTGACAGGTCGTAAAGAAACTGTAAATATTCAATATCAGCAAGGTTATTCAAATGTTCTTAGAGAAGGAATTGCCAGGAAAAACCTAGGTCAGTCTATTCTAGAAATGGGTTATCATAGTACAATTGGTTATGGAGATGTTCAAAAGATGGCCTTGCTTCTCGTGAATGGTTTGCTTGGAGCTTTCCCACACTCTAAATTGTTTACTCAAGTTAGGGAAAAAGAAGGACTGGCCTACACTGTTTCTAGTCACTTAGATCTCTTTAGTGGATTTTTAAGATTATTTGCTGGAATAAATCGTCAAAATCGCAACAAGGCAAGAAAATTGATGAATGATCAATTGTTAGCAATCAAAAATGGTAGATTTACAGATGCTGAAGTTACTCAAACTAAGGAAATGATTCGTAGGACGATGTTGTTGAGTCAGGATAATCAAGATTCGATTATAGATAGAGAATACTTGAGCATCTTTTTTGGTAAATCAGTTTTAGACCAAGAAACTTTGATAGAGCAACTAGAGCAAGTTGACAGGGATGAAATCTGTAGGGCGGCATCTAGTTTGAAATTGCAGGCTATTTATTTTATGGAAGGAGCAGAATGACTAGAGTTACTTTTCAAGAGAAATTTTATCCTGCTGTAAAGGAAACTCTTTATCAAGCAACATTAAAAAACGGCTTGACAGTTACTTTACTTCCGAAAAATGACTTTAACGAAGTTTACGGGGTAGCCACTGTCCAAGTTGGTTCGGTTGATACAAAGTTTACAGCTAGAAATGGTAAAAAGGAAGAATACCCTAGTGGGATTGCTCATTTTTTAGAACATAAACTTTTTGAAAGAGAAAATTCTGAAGATATCATGGCTGCATTTACCAAATTAGGTGCAGATAGTAACGCCTTTACAAGCTTTACAAATACAAGTTATCTTTTTTCAACCTCTGACAATGTCGCTGAGTGTTTAGACTTGCTTGACGAGCTTGTTACTTGCTTTAACGTTACTGAAGAATCTGTTGAACGAGAAAAGGATATCATTCAACAAGAGCGCGAAATGTATCAGGATGATCCTGATTCTTGCTTGTTCTTTAAAACTCTTGCAAATCTTTATCCAGAAAGTCCTTTAGCTTCGGATATTGTTGGTACTGAAAATTCGATAGAAGATATTCGTTTAGAGGATTTACGAGATAATTTTGATGAATTTTACACACCTGTCAATAGCCATATTTTTCTCGTTGGAAATTTTGATTTAGAGTTGATACAGAATTATTTCTTGCAAAAGGATGTTGGAGTTTGTATAGTTCAAAATCCACGAGAAACAATCGCTTTACACCCTGTAAAGAAGGTTGAGAGTATTCGTATGGATGTGGCTTCTCCTAAATTAGCTATTGGAGTTCGAACAAATGCTGAGATGGAGAGTAAAGACTGCTATCGATACGGTGTTTTGTTGAAGGCCTTGTTTTCGATGATGTTTGGATGGACCTCAAAAAGATTTCAAAGTTTGTATGAAACTGGGAAACTAGATTCTTCATTATCTATGGAGGTTGAAATCAATCATCGTTTTAATTTTTTGATGCTGACAATGGATACAAAAGAACCTGTTGCCATTTCACACCAATTTCGAAAGGCAATAAAAAATTTTGTAACTGATCCGGATGTGTCAGAGGAGCATCTTGATTTAATAAAAAGTGAAATTTATGGAGAGTTTATCCATAATCTGAATTCTTTAGAATTTATTGCGACTCAATATCAGTCGCACGTTGATGAATCAACCTTGTTTGATTTGCCAAAGATTATACAGGAAATGACCTTAGAAGATGTTCTTGAGGTAGGTCATCATTTTATTGATAATAGTGAAATGGTTGAGTTTACGATTTTTCCGCTATAATAATTGAAAAAAATGAGACTAGAAAGAAGGAATGATAAGTATGAGAAAAAAAACAATCGGTGAAGTATTACGTTTAGCAAGAGTAAACCAGGGGTTGAGTTTAGAGGAGTTGCAGCGCAAGACAGATATTCAACTGGATATGCTAGAAGCTTTAGAGTCAGATGATTTTGATAAATTACCTAGTCCCTTTTATGTTCGCTCTTTTTTGAGAAAGTATGCTTGGGCAGTTGAATTGGATGAAAGTATAGTTCTAGATGCTTATGATTCAGGTAGTATGATTACCTATGAAGAAGTTGATATTGATGAGATAGAACTATCAGGTCGTAGACGTTCTAATCGAAAGAAACGTTCCCTGCTTCCACTTTTTTACTTCGTCTTATTCTCCTTATCAATTTTAGTATTCGTAACCTATTATGTTTGGAATTATATTCAAACACAACCAACAGAAACAACTTCAGCTAACTATAATGTTGTAACTACTACTACAAATGCAACAACTAGTGAAACAACAACTAGCAACCAAACCACTAGCCCATCAAGTTCGAGTGAAGCATCAACTGTGACTGTTTCAGGTCAGGGAGATGTGATATCAGTAGAGTATAAAACTTCTAAAGATACTGCTGAACTTCAATTATCTGTGACGGATGCAACAAGTTGGATAAGTGTATCAGATACGGATCTAGCTGGAGGAACTACTCTCGAGCCAAATAACAAAACAGCTAAAACAACAATTTCTAAAGGCTCTCCGGTAACAATCACATTAGGCGTTGTAAAAGGCGTTAAAATTAAAATTGATAATCAAGAAATTGATACTGCAAAATTAACTGGTCAAACTGGTTGGATTAGACTAACAGTGAGTTCAAACTAAGGAAGGATAATATGAAAAAAGAAAATATTCCTAACATACTTACGCTTGGTAGAATTTTATTTATTCCGATTTTTGTTCTCCTTCTATCATTTGGCCCATCACCTGTGTTACATAAAATAGCAGCAATTATTTTTGCCATTGCAAGTATCACTGACTATTTAGACGGTTATTTAGCTAGAAAGTGGCAAGTAGTTAGCAATTTTGGGAAATTTGCTGATCCAATGGCGGATAAGCTATTGGTAATGTCGGCCTTTATTATGCTAGTTGGCCTCGATATGGCTCCTGCTTGGGTGGTGGCTGTTATCATTTGTCGTGAACTTGCAGTTACTGGTTTGCGCTTGCTTTTAGTTGAAACCGGAGGGACTGTTTTAGCTGCAGCAATGCCAGGAAAAATCAAGACATTTAGTCAGATGTTCGCGATTATCTTCTTGTTATTCCATTGGAATTTGCTCGGTCAGATAACTCTTTATATTGCCTTGTTCTTCACAGTTTATTCTGGTTATGATTACTTCAAGGGAAGCGCATATTTATTTAAAGGAACCTTTCGCTAGATATGGAATCGATTATTGAAATTAAGGATCTGTCATTTCGATACCAGGCAGATCAAGAACATTATGATGTTCATAACATTTCGTTTCACGTGAAACGTGGAGAATGGTTGTCAATCGTTGGTCACAACGGGAGTGGGAAATCAACGACAGTTCGCTTGATTGATGGCTTACTCGAGGCTGAATCTGGAGAAATTTGGATAGATGGTGATTGCCTAACACCAGAAAATGTCTGGGAGAAAAGACGTAAGATTGGTATGGTGTTTCAAAATCCCGATAATCAGTTCGTAGGAGCAACTGTTGAAGATGACGTAGCTTTTGGCCTAGAAAACCAAGGGATTCCACTTGAAGAGATGAAGAAACGAGTCTCTGAAGCTCTGTCATTAGTTGGGATGGCGGAATTTACAAAAAAAGAACCAGCTCGCTTGTCTGGAGGTCAGAAACAGAGAGTGGCAATTGCAGGAGTTGTAGCTCTGCGACCAGATATTTTAATCTTGGATGAGGCTACAAGTATGTTGGATCCAGAAGGGCGACTAGAGTTGATTAAGATAGTCCAGAAGATTCGCCAAGACCACCAGATGACAGTTATCTCTATTACGCATGATTTAGATGAGGTTGCTATGAGTGACCGTGTTTTAGTAATGAAAAAAGGGAAAGTCGAGTCAACAAGCACTCCTAGAGAATTGTTTTCTAGGTCAGATTTAGATCAAATTGGCTTAGATCAACCCTTTGTCAACCAATTGAAAGAATCATTACGTACTAGTGGTTTGAATTTGCCAGAGTTCTATCTTACAGAAGAGGAACTTGAGGAGGCTTTATGGGAATTATTCTAGACAATGTTAGTTATACGTATCAAGAAGGAACGCCGTTTGCCTCAGTTGCCTTGTCTGATGTCAGTTTGACAATAGAGGATGGCTCTTATACTGCGATTATTGGGCATACAGGAAGCGGAAAGTCTACAATCCTTCAACTTTTGAATGGTTTGCTAGTTCCTACAGAGGGAAGTGTTCGTGTCTTTGATACATTGATTACATCAACATCAGTCAATAAGCAAATTCGTCAAATTCGCAAACAAGTAGGCTTGGTTTTTCAGTTTGCTGAAAATCAAATTTTTGAGGAAACAGTCTTAAAAGATGTGGCATTTGGACCTCAAAATTTTGGAGTTTCTGTAGAAGAGGCAGAAGCTATCGCGCGTGAAAAACTAGCTTTAGTGGGAATTGACGAGTCACTTTTTGAACGTAGTCCATTTGAACTTTCAGGAGGACAAATGAGAAGGGTTGCTATTGCTGGGATTTTAGCAATGGAACCTAAAATCTTGGTTTTAGATGAGCCAACCGCGGGCTTGGATCCAATTGGCCGAAAAGAGTTGATGACCTTGTTTAAAAAGCTTCATCAAGATGGTATCACGATTGTTTTGGTGACTCACCTTATGGATGATGTAGCAGAATTTGCTGACCAAGTTTACGTAATGGAAAAAGGGAAATTAGTTAAGAGTGGGAAACCAAGTCTTGTCTTTCAAAATGTCGAATTTATGGAAAAAATCCAATTGGGTGTTCCAAAAATCACAAGATTTGCTCAAAGACTAGCTGAACGAGGAGTTTCTTTTAAACAATTGCCGATAACGATAGAGGAGTTTAAGGAGTTCATCAATGGATAACATGATTTTAGGTCGTTACATACCAGGAAATTCGATTGTTCATCGTTTGGATCCTCGTAGTAAGTTAGTGGCAATGATTTTATTAATTATTATCGTTTTTTGGGCTAATAATCCAATAACTAATGTGATCCTTTTCGTTGCAACAGGTATATTTGTAGCCTTATCTGAAGTTCCCTTATCCTTTTTCATAAAAGGTTTGCGATCTATGTTTTTTCTGATTGCTTTTACAACCCTTTTTCAACTTTTCTTTATCTCTGGTGGAGATGTCTTGTTCGAGATGGGATTTATAAAAATCACGAGTCATGGTATTGAACAGGCAGGGATCATTTTTTGTCGCTTTGTGTTGATTATCTTTTTCTCAACCTTGCTTACTTTGACGACCATGCCACTAAGTTTGGCAACAGCAGTTGAATCCTTGCTTGGACCTTTGAAAAGATTCAAGGTTCCTGTTCATGAAATTGGGCTTATGTTGTCTATGAGTTTGCGCTTTGTACCAACCTTGATGGATGATACGATTCGCATTATGAATGCTCAAAAGGCGCGTGGGGTAGATTTTGGAGAAGGAAATGTAATCCAAAAAGTTAAGGCTATGATTCCTATTTTGATTCCTTTATTCGCTACCAGTTTGAAACGAGCGGATTCCCTTGCTACAGCCATGGAAGCTAGAGGATATCAAGGTGGGAACGGACGCAGCCAGTATCGACAGTTAAATTGGATGAATAAAGATAGTGTAGCTCTATTACTTATTTGTGTCTTGGGCGGTATTCTATTTTTGTTAAAATCCTAGAGTGAAGTATAGAATAAGATAGGGTAGAGGTATGAACCGTTTTAAAAAATCAAAATATATCATTGTTCTATTTGTCGTTGTATTAGTGGTTTCAGTTTTTTTAGTGATGACGAAATCAAGTGCGGTTGTGACAAAAGTTGGAGATGGCATTTCTCTGATAGATAGAGTTGTTCAAAAGCCATTCCAATGGTTAGAATCTACAAAGTCTGATTTAGGAAATTTGACGAGAGCTTATAATGAGAATGAAACTCTTAAAAAAGAACTCTATCAAATGGAAAAAGAAACGAATGAAGCAGACAGTCTGAAGGAAGAAAATGAGCAATTACGTAAGTTATTAGATATGAAGTCCAAATTAAATGCGACCAAGTTAATTGCTGCGGATGTCATCATGAGAACTCCATCAACCTGGAAACAAGAATTAACAGTTAACGTTGGTTCTCAACAAGGAGCAACAACAAACATGCTTGTTGTTGCTGGTGGAGGATTGGTTGGAAGTGTTGAAAAAGTAGAAGACAACTCAACTGTGGTCAATTTATTGACAAACGCTGAGAATACAGAGAAGATTTCCGTTAAAATCCAGCACGGTTCTAGTAGCATTTATGGTATTATTATCGGTTATGATAAGGAAAAAGAACTTTTGAAAATCAGCCAGCTCAATAGCAATAGCGACATTAGCCAAGGCGACAAAGTGGTGACTGGAGGTTTGGGAAACTTTAATGCTACAGATATTTCTGTAGGAGAAGTCGTATCAGTGACACATAGTACTGACTATCTAACAAGAGAAGTTATGGTTAAGCTACACGCTGATCCAATGAATCTTAAGGTTGTAGAGTTAGTGGGGAATGCGTCATGAGACTTGTTAAGCAGATAGGAATGTTCTTACTCTTACCCTTGATTGTCTTAATAGATAGCCATTTAGGGCAGCTTGTAAATAGCTTTTTCCCACATTTACAAATTGTTAGCCACTTTATCTTTATCTTCTTATTATTTGAAACAATTGAAGTATCAGAGTATCTATTTTTAGCTTATTGTTTGGTTCTAGGTCTATTATACGATGTTTACTTCTTCCATCTGATTGGAATTGCAAGTCTTCTTTTTGTGATTATTGGAGCAATTGTCTATAAAAGTAACTCTGTCATTTTGTTAAATAGATGGACCAGATTGCTAGCTGTCTTAATGATGACTTTCATTTTTGAGTTTGGAAGCTTTATGTTGGCAGAGGTGGTCGGGCTAACTGCTGAAAATCTATCCGTTTTTATGGTTTATAGTCTTGTACCTACTATGATATTGAACTGTTTATGGATGTTGGTTTTTCAATATATTTTTGAAAAAATATATCTATAAGAAAGAAACAAAACTGTAATAAAGGCGTAATATTTATTAGGCCTTTTTTTGATATACTAGTAATGTCTTTTTAAAGAAGGAGTATTACACTTATGAAGAAAAAAATTCTAGCATCACTTATGTTAAGTACAGTATTGCTTTCAAATGGAGCTGTGCTTTCAAGTGTTAAAGCCAATACAACAGATGAAAAAATTGCTGCTCAAGATAGCAAAATTAGTGAGTTGACAACTCAACAGAAAGAAGCTCAAAAACAAGTAGACGAAATTCAAACTAAAGTTTCAGCTATTCAATCAGAGCAAGAAAAATTACAATCTGAAAACGAAAAACTTCAAGAAGAATCTAAAAAACTTGAAGGTGAAATCGCAGAGCTTTCAAAAAATATCGTAGCACGTAATGAATCGCTTGAAAACCAAGCTCGTAGTGCACAAACAAACGGAACTGCTACAAGTTACATCAATACGATCATTAACTCTGACTCGATCACAGAAGCTATTTCTCGTGTAGCAGCCATGAGTGAAATCGTATCAGCAAACAATAAAATGTTGCAGCAACAAAAAGAAGATAAGAAAGCTATCTCTGAAAAACAAGTTGCAAACAACGAAGCAATCAACACAGTCATTGCTAACCAACAAACGCTTGCTGACGATGCTCAAGCTTTGACAACAAAACAAGCAGAATTGAAAGTAGCTGAGTTGAATCTTGCAGCTGAAAAAGCTACAGCAGAAAACGAAAAAGCTAGCTTGCTTGAGAAAAAAACAGCAGCAGAGGCAGAAGCTAAAGCAGCAGCAGAGGCAGAAGCAGCTTATAAAGCTAAACAAGCAAGTCAACAACAATCACTCGCAGCTTCAGCCAACACAACTTTTGCTGCACAAGTACAAGCAACTTCAAGTTCTTCATCAGCTTCATCATCAGATGATGATTCAAGCTACACACCTGCAGCAACTACTGTAAGTCAACGACCAACTTATAGTTCAAACGCTTCAAGTTACCCTGTAGGTCAATGTACATGGGGTGCTAAGACCTTGGCTCCATGGGCCGGTGATTATTGGGGTAATGGTGGTCAGTGGGCTACCAGTGCAGCAGCAGCAGGTTTCCGTACAGGTTCTACACCACAAGTTGGTGCGATTGCTTGTTGGGATGATGGTGGATATGGACACGTAGCAGTTGTTACAGCCGTTGAATCAACAACGCGCATTCAAGTTTCTGAGTGTAACTATGATGGTAGTGGAAATCAACCAATTGGAAATTATCGTGGATGGTTTAATCCTACAGCATCACGTGGTACAGTAAGATACATTTATCCAAACTAATATACTGATTATTACTAAATTTAGGGTGAGGTTTTATTAATCTCACCCTTTGTATAGTATTAATAAAAAATCTTCATCAGAATATTTTTGTCATTATGGAATCAAAGATGGGCTAAAAATTATCGGATATGTAGCTAGAATAAGTATGTTTATCTAACGAAATAATAACAAAATTTTAAGAGAGTTGGTACTGGAGTTATGTTTACGTATAAAATAAATGTTGATGTGAAAGAGTGGGATTTGTTTTTAGAAAATCATCCTCAAGGAAATTTATTGCAGAGTAGTGATTGGTCCAAGATAAAGGATGCTTGGGGGAATGAAAGAGTTGGCTTTTATAAAGAGGATCAACTAGTTGGAGTGGCGAATATCTTAATTCAGCCACTACCATTAGGACTTTCTATGTTCTATATTCCACGAGGTCCAATTATTGATTATAAAGATAAAGAACTTCTGAAATTTGTGCTTTTAACATTGAAAAAACTTGCTAAAAAAAGCCATGCAATAATGGTTAAATTTGATCCAAGTTTATTTATCAGTAGAGGTCTTATTGGGCAAGAAACTGTCCAAAATTCTAGGACTTTAGAAATTATTGAAGAACTGAAAAAAAATAAAGTTTATTGGACAGGCTTAACAAAGGATATGGCAGAAAATATACAACCACGTTTTCAAGCTAATATTCATAAAGAGAACTTCTCGTTGGATCAACTATCCAAGTCCACTAGACAGGCAATCCGAACTGCAAGGAATAAAGGATTGGAAGTGAAATTCGGTGGAATTGATTTATTAGATGAATTTTCATTTTTAATGAAGAAAACAGAGTCTCGTAAGAATATCAGTTTACGAGGAAAAGATTATTATCAAAAGTTACTGACTACTTATCCTAATCACTCTTTTATCACACTAAGCTACTTAGATTTACCTAATAGACTGAAAGAAGTTGAGCAGCAACTCGAAAAGAATCTTAAAATAGCGCAGAAATTTACTGATAAAACGAAAGAAGGCAAAATAAAAGAGAATCAGCAAGAGAGAAAACGATTAGAGGAAGAAATTTCTTTTCTTAAGAGCCATATTGATAGAGGGTACAGTGTCGTTCCATTGTCTGGAACTTTAACCATCGAATTTGGGAAAACTTCTGAAAACTTATATGCTGGAATGAATGAGGAATTTAGACATTATCAACCTGCTATTCCTACATGGTTTGAGACAGCTCAACATTCATTTGAACGTGGGGCAGAGACTCATAATATGGGTGGAATTGAAAACAACTTAGAAGGCGGGTTATTTAATTTTAAATCTAAGTTTAATCCCACTATTGAGGAGTTTGCTGGTGAGTTTAATTATCCAACTAGTTCATTATATTTCTTGTTTAATCTAGCTTATAAGATTCGTAAGAAACTTCGAAGTAGATAGCATAAACACCCCTACATTAAATTTTAAAAAATTAGCTATTAGAACATCTCAGCAGTATATGTTGAGATGTTTTAAATTTAGAGCTTTTAAATAGTAATTTAATAAGGAGAAAATAACAAAATTACTTGAAATAAAGCTCCAATTATGATAAAATGAAACTTGTCGTGTGAACGATAATACTCATTCTTGATGAATTGTGAAACTGTTGCCTTTTGGTTGTTTTGCAAGTTGAAATCAAGAAGAGGAAAAAACAAAAAAGGAGAAATACTCATGGCAGTAATTTCAATGAAACAACTTCTTGAGGCTGGTGTACACTTTGGTCACCAAACTCGTCGCTGGAACCCTAAGATGGCTAAGTACATCTTCACTGAGCGTAACGGAATCCACGTTATCGACTTGCAACAAACTGTAAAATACGCTGACCAAGCATACGACTTTATGCGTGATGCTGCAGCTAACGATGCAGTTGTATTGTTCGTTGGTACTAAGAAACAAGCTGCTGACGCTGTTAAAGAAGAAGCAGAACGTTCAGGTCAATACTACATCAACCACCGTTGGTTGGGTGGAACTCTTACTAACTGGGGAACAATCCAAAAACGTATCGCTCGTTTGAAAGAAATCAAACGCATGGAAGAAGAAGGAATCTTTGACGTTCTTCCTAAGAAAGAAGTTGCACTTCTTAACAAACAACGTGCACGTCTTGAAAAATTCTTGGGTGGTATCGAAGACATGCCTCGTATCCCAGACGTAATGTACGTAGTTGATCCACATAAAGAACAAATCGCTGTTAAAGAAGCTAAGAAATTGGGTATCCCAGTTGTAGCGATGGTCGACACAAACACTGACCCAGATGATATCGATGTTATCATCCCAGCGAACGATGACGCTATCCGCGCTGTTAAATTGATCACTGCGAAAATGGCTGACGCTGTTATCGAAGGTCGTCAAGGTGAAGACGCAGCGGCAGTTGAAGCTGAATTTGCAGCTTCAGAAGCTCAAGCAGACTCAATCGAAGAAATCGTTGAAGTTGTAGAAGGCGACAACGCTTAATTCAAATAAGTAATTATTACCTAGGAGGGCGGGGCTTAGCCCGGCTCTCCTATTTTTAAAAAATATAGGAGAATCAAAATGGCAGAAATTACAGCTAAACTTGTTAAAGAGTTGCGTGAAAAATCTGGTGCTGGTGTCATGGACGCTAAGAAAGCATTGGTTGAAGTTGAAGGTGATATCGAAAAAGCGATTGAATTGCTTCGCGAAAAAGGTATGGCTAAGGCAGCTAAAAAAGCTGACCGTGTTGCTGCAGAAGGTTTGACAGGTGTATTTGTTAACGGTAACGTTGCAGCAGTAGTTGAAGTAAATGCTGAAACTGACTTCGTTGCGAAAAACGCTCAATTCGTTGAGTTGGTAAATGCTACAGCTAAAGTAATCGCTGAAGGTAAACCAGCTAACAACGAAGAAGCACTTGCTTTGACAATGCCTTCAGGTGAAACTCTTGAAGCTGCATATGTATCTGCAACAGCTACAATCGGTGAAAAAATCTCATTCCGTCGTTTTGCTTTGCTTGAAAAAACAGATGCACAACACTTCGGAGCATACCAACACAATGGTGGACGTATCGGTGTTATCTCTGTAATCGAAGGTGGAGACGAAGCGCTTGCTAAACAAATCTCAATGCACATCGCTGCAATGAAACCAACAGTTCTTTCATATAAAGAATTGGATGAGCAATTTGTTAAAGATGAGTTGGCACAATTGAACCACGTTATCGACCAAGATAACGAAAGCCGTGCAATGGTTGGTAAACCAGCTCTTCCACACCTTAAATATGGTTCTAAAGCTCAATTGACTGATGAAGTCATCGCTCAAGCTGAAGAAGATATTAAAGCTGAATTGGCTGCAGAAGGTAAACCAGAAAAAATCTGGGATAAAATTATTCCTGGTAAAATGGATCGTTTCATGCTTGACAACACTAAAGTTGACCAAGCTTACACACTTCTTGCACAAGTTTACATCATGGATGACAGCAAGACAGTTGAAGCATACCTTGAATCAGTTAACGCTACAGTAGTTGAGTTTGCTCGCTTTGAAGTTGGTGAAGGTATCGAAAAAGCTGCAAATGACTTTGAAGCAGAAGTTGCAGCTACAATGGCAGCAGCTTTGAATAACTAAAAATTAAAAACAAAGTAAATGAATTGCACTCTAAATATTAGATTTTTGTATCTAACTTTTGGAGTGCAGTTTTTATTAGCTCCTTACTTGATTAAGACAAATTGATTAGTAGTAATAATTTGATTCAATTAATACTTTGGTAGTGTGTAATAGTGAGATTGACATACCCTACCGAAATGAATGTATGAGAATTTAGCAGTGGAATGAAAAATAGTTTAAGATATTTTCTTGATATACACGTTGTGATTTTGAATACATATTTTGTTTTTTGAAACAAGAATAAAGTTCTCATTTTAACTCAAATCAATATTAGAAAATCGCAAATGAAAAATCGTTTGCGATTTTTCTGTACTTTTTCAGATGTAATATCAAATATAGTTCGTGGAATATTTGATTTTTGACGTCTGTTGTGTTAGAATGATGTAAAGTAATACGAAAGGCGAACAAGAAAATGTCCAGTAAACTTATTTATACGGGAAAAGCTAAAGATATCTATACTACAGAAGACGAAAATGTGATTAAGTCGGTCTACAAGGACCAGGCCACCATGCTGAATGGAGCTCGCAAAGAGACTATTAAAGGTAAAGGTGTGCTGAATAATCAGATTTCGTCTCTTATTTTTGAAAAATTGAATGCTGCTGGTGTAGCTACTCACTTTATCGAACGTATTTCTGACACAGAACAACTCAACAAGAAAGTAAAAATTATTCCTTTGGAGGTGGTTCTTCGTAATGTAACTGCGGGTTCTTTCTCTAAACGTTTTGGCGTTGAAGAAGGTTTGGACTTGAAAATTCCAATCGTTGAATTTTACTACAAGAACGATGATTTGGATGACCCATTTATCAATGATGAGCATGTCAAGTTCTTGGATATTGCCAATGATGAGCAAATTTCCTATATCAAGGAAGAAACACGTCGCATCAATGAATTGTTGAAAGATTGGTTTGCACAAATTGGTCTTCGTTTGATTGACTTCAAATTGGAATTTGGTTTTGATAAGGATGGCAAGATTATCTTGGCAGATGAATTCTCACCAGATAACTGCCGCCTCTGGGATGCTGAAGGGCACCATATGGATAAGGATGTTTTCCGTAGAGATTTGGGCAGTTTAACGGATGTATATCAGGTTGTGTTGGAGAAATTGCAGGGCTTGAAGTAACTTGATTGAAACGGAAAACCTTCGTCTTCGATAACCTATTTGAATAGAAATAAAGGAAATAAAATGGATAAACGTATTTTCGTTGAGAAAAAAGCTGATTTTCGTGTAAAATCTGACTCTTTAGTAAAAGAATTGCAGCATAATCTTCAGTTGAAAACGTTGAAGGATCTTCGTATTGTTCAGGTTTACGATGTTTTTGGTTTGGCAGAGGACTTGTTTGCGCGTGCGGAAAAACATATCTTCTCTGAGCAAGTGACTGATACTGTTTTGGACGAGGCTGCGGTTAAGGCCGATCTTGAGAAGTATGCTTTCTTTGCTATCGAAAGTTTGCCTGGTCAATTTGACCAACGTGCAGCATCTTCGCAAGAAGCTTTGCTGTTGCTTGGGAGTTCAAATGATGTAACAGTGAATACAGCACAATTGTACTTGGTTAACAAGGATATCGATGCGAATGAGTTGGAAGCTGTTAAAAACTACCTTTTGAACCCAGTGGATTCTCGTTTCAAAGATATCACTGTTGGTATTGCGAAACAGGATTTTTCTGAGTCTGACAAGACCATTCCAAACTTGGATTTCTTTGAAACATATACGGTAGAAGATTTTGCACAGTATAAAGCTGAGCAAGGATTGGCCATGGAAGTGGATGACCTTCTCTTCATCCAAGATTACTTCAAATCTATTGGACGTGTACCAACTGAGACTGAGTTGAAGGTTTTGGATACTTACTGGTCTGACCACTGCCGTCACACAACTTTCGAGACTGAGTTGAAAAACATCGACTTCTCAGCTTCTAAATTTGAAAAACAATTGCAAGCGACTTATGACAAGTATATTGCCATGCGTGATGAGTTGGGACGTACAGAAAAACCTCAAACCTTGATGGATATGGCGACTATTTTTGGTCGCTATGAGCGTGCTAATGGTCGTTTGGATGACATGGAAGTGTCTGATGAAATCAATGCCTGCTCTGTTGAAATTGAAGTAGATGTCAATGGTGTCAAAGAACCATGGCTTCTCATGTTCAAGAATGAAACCCACAACCACCCAACTGAAATCGAACCATTTGGTGGAGCGGCTACTTGTATCGGTGGTGCCATTCGTGACCCATTGTCAGGTCGTTCATACGTTTATCAAGCCATGCGTATCTCAGGCGCTGGTGATATTACAGCGCCGATTTCAGAAACTCGTGCTGGTAAATTGCCACAACAAGTCATTTCGAAGACAGCGGCTCACGGTTATTCTTCGTATGGGAACCAAATTGGTCTTGCAACAACTTATGTTCGTGAATACTTCCACCCAGGTTTCGTTGCAAAACGTATGGAGCTAGGTGCAGTTGTCGGTGCGGCTCCTAAGGAAAATGTTGTCCGTGAAAAACCTGAAGCAGGTGACGTGATTATCTTGCTTGGTGGTAAGACTGGACGTGACGGTGTCGGTGGTGCGACTGGCTCTTCTAAAGTTCAAACGGTTGAATCTGTTGAAACAGCTGGTGCTGAGGTTCAAAAAGGGAATGCCATCGAAGAACGTAAGATTCAACGTCTTTTCCGTAATGGGGATGTGACACGTCTGATCAAGAAATCAAATGACTTTGGTGCTGGTGGTGTCTGTGTGGCTATCGGTGAATTGGCTGATGGTCTTGAAATTGATCTAGACAAAGTGCCATTGAAATACCAAGGCTTGAACGGTACAGAAATTGCCATCTCTGAATCTCAAGAACGGATGGCCGTAGTGGTTCGTCCAGAAGATGTAGATGCCTTTGTTGCAGCATGTAATAAAGAAAATATTGATGCTGTTGTCGTTGCGACAGTAACTGAAAAACCAAATCTTGTCATGCACTGGAATGGTGAAACAATCGTTGATTTGGAACGTCGTTTCCTTGATACAAACGGTGTACGTGTGGTTGTAGATGCTAAGGTGGTTGACAAGGATGTCAAGCTTCCAGAAGAACGTCAAACATCTGCTGAAACCCTTGAAGCAGATACTCTTGAAGTTTTGGCTGACCTGAACCATGCTAGTCAAAAAGGGTTACAAACCATCTTTGATAGCTCAGTTGGTCGTTCGACAGTTAATCACCCACTCGGTGGGCGCTATCAAATCACACCAACGGAAGCTTCTGTACAGAAATTGCCAGTCCAACATGGCGTGACAACAACTGCATCTGTTATGGCGCAAGGATTCAACCCTTATGTAGCAGAATGGTCTCCATATCATGGCGCTGCCTATGCGGTCATTGAAGCAACAGCTCGTTTGGTTGCTGCTGGCGCCAACTGGTCTAAGGCTCGTTTCTCTTACCAAGAATACTTCGAGCGTATGGATAAACAAGCAGAGCGTTTTGGCCAACCAGTAGCAGCTCTTCTTGGATCAATCGAAGCTCAGATTCAACTTGGTTTGCCATCTATCGGTGGGAAAGACTCTATGTCTGGTACCTTTGAAGAATTGACAGTACCACCAACCTTGGTTGCTTTTGGTGTCACAACTGCAGATAGCCGTAAGGTTCTTTCTCCAGAATTCAAAGCTGCGGGTGAAAATATTTATTACATTCCTGGTCAAGCTTTGGCACAAGAAATTGACTTCGATCTTATCAAGTCTAACTTTGCTAAGTTTGAAGCTATCCAAGCTGACCATAAAGTGACAGCGACATCGGCTGTCAAATATGGAGGTGTCCTTGAAGCACTTGCACTTGCAAGTTTTGGTAACCATATTGGTGCCACTGTAACCCTTGAAAATCTTGAGGCTGCCTTGACAGCTCAATTGGGTGGATTCGTCTTCACATCTCCGGAAGAGATTTCAGGTGTTGCCAAGATTGGACAAACAGCAGCTGACTTTACACTTACTGTCAATGGTGTAACGCTTGATGGACACAAACTTGACAGTGCCTTCCAAGGTAAATTGGAAGAGGTTTACCCAACGGAATTTGCACAAGCAACTGAGTTGGAAGAAGTACCTGCAGTGGCATCAGATGCTGTGATCAAAGCTAAAGAAACAGTTGAGACACCAGTGGTTTACATCCCAGTATTCCCAGGTACTAACTCTGAGTACGATTCAGCTAAGGCTTTTGAAAAAGAAGGTGCAAAAGTCAACTTGGTACCATTTGTAACACTGAACGAAGAGGCTATTGTCAAGTCTGTTGACGCCATGGTTGACAATATCGAAAAAGCAAATATTATCTTCTTTGCAGGTGGTTTCTCAGCAGCCGATGAACCAGATGGATCAGCTAAATTTATCGTTAACATCTTGCTCAATGAAAAAGTACGTGCAGCTATCGATACCTTCATCGAAGGTGGTGGTTTGATTATCGGTATCTGTAACGGATTCCAAGCCCTTGTTAAATCTGGTCTTCTTCCATATGGTAACTTTGAAGATGCAAGTAGCACGAGTCCAACCCTCTTCTACAATGATGCTAACCAACACGTGGCTAAGATGGTGGAAACACGTATTGCCAACACGAACTCACCATGGCTTGCGGGAGTAGAAGTTGGGGACATCCATGCTATCCCAGTATCACACGGTGAAGGTAAGTTTGTCGTGACAGCTGAGGAATTTGCAGAGCTTCGTGACAATGGTCAAATCTTTACCCAATATGTTGACTTTGATGGTAAACCAAGCATGGATTCTAAATACAATCCAAATGGTTCTGTTAATGCGATCGAAGGTATCACAAGTAAGAACGGTCAAATTATTGGTAAGATGGGTCACTCAGAACGTTTCGAAGACGGTCTCTTCCAAAATATTCCAGGAAATAAAGACCAGCACCTCTTTGCATCAGCGGTTAAATACTTTACTGGGAAATAAAAGGTATATAAAATGACATACGAAGTAAAATCTCTTAATGAAGAATGTGGTGTTTTTGGTATCTGGGGCCACCCAGACGCTGCAAAATTGACCTACTTTGGACTCCATAGCCTTCAGCACCGTGGTCAGGAGGGGGCAGGGATCCTCTCCAATGACCATGGACAATTGAAGCGTCATCGTGATATGGGGCTTTTATCAGAAGTCTTCAAAAATCCTGCTAATTTGGATAAATTGACAGGGGCTGGAGCAATTGGACACGTGCGTTATGCGACTGCGGGAGAAGCTTCTGTAGACAATATCCAACCTTTCCTCTTCCGCTTTCACGATATGCAGTTTGGTTTGGCTCATAATGGGAATCTGACCAACGCAGAATCGCTCAAGCAAGAATTGGAACAAAGAGGGGCAATCTTCAGCTCGACTTCTGATTCAGAAATCTTGGCTCACTTGATTCGCCGTAGCCACAATCCAAACCTGATGGGCAAAATAAAGGAAGCACTCAGTCTTGTTAAAGGTGGTTTTGCTTATCTCTTGATGTTTGAAGATAAGTTAATTGCAGCGCTTGATCCAAACGGCTTCCGTCCTCTGTCAATCGGGAAAATGGCCAATGGAGCAGTTGTCGTTTCCTCTGAAACCTGTGCCTTTGAAGTAATCGGTGCTGAGTGGATTCGCGATGTAAAACCAGGCGAGATTGTCATTATTGATAATAGTGGTATCCAGTATGATAGCTATACAAACGATACTCAGCTTGCTATCTGTTCCATGGAGTATATCTACTTTGCTCGTCCTGACTCGAATATCCATGGTGTCAATGTCCACACGGCTCGTAAGCGAATGGGAGCTCAATTGGCACGTGAGTTTAAGCATGAAGCCGATATCGTAGTTGGGGTACCAAATTCCTCACTCAGCGCAGCGATGGGATTTGCGGAAGAATCAGGTTTGCCAAATGAAATGGGTCTCATCAAGAACCAATATACGCAACGGACCTTCATCCAACCAACTCAAGAATTGCGGGAACAAGGAGTGCGAATGAAACTCTCTGCCGTTTCTGGTGTCGTTAAAGGCAAACGTGTGGTTATGATTGATGACTCAATTGTACGTGGAACAACATCTCGTCGCATTGTCCAGCTTTTGAAAGAAGCGGGAGCATCAGAAGTGCACGTTGCCATTGGTAGTCCTGCTCTTGCCTATCCATGTTTCTACGGGATTGATATCCAGACACGTCAGGAGTTGATTGCGGCTAATCATACCGTTGAGGAAACTTGCCAAATCATTGGTGCGGATAGTCTGACTTATCTTTCGATTGATGGATTGATTGACTCTATTGGGATTGAAACAGATGCGCCAAATGGCGGTCTCTGTGTGGCTTACTTTGATGGGAAATATCCAACTCCTCTCTATGATTATGAAGAAGAATATCGTAGAAGTTTGGAAGAAAAAACGAGTTTTTACAAATAAAATTCCCCATTGAAGGAAAGGAAAAGGATTAAAAAATGACAAATAAGAATGCATACGCGCAGTCTGGCGTAGATGTTGAAGCTGGTTATGAAGTTGTTGAACGGATCAAAAAACACGTGGCACGTACGGAGCGTGCAGGTGTTATGGGAGCTCTTGGTGGTTTCGGTGGTATGTTTGACCTTTCAAAAACAGGTGTCAAAGAACCTGTTTTGATCTCAGGGACAGATGGTGTTGGAACCAAGCTCATGCTAGCTATCAAGTATGACAAACACGATACTATCGGACAAGACTGTGTGGCTATGTGTGTCAACGATATCATCGCTGCAGGCGCGGAGCCCCTCTACTTCCTCGACTATATTGCAACAGGTAAAAATGAACCAGCTAAATTGGAACAAGTCGTTGCAGGTGTTGCAGAAGGTTGTGTGCAAGCCGGTGCAGCCCTTATCGGTGGGGAAACTGCTGAAATGCCTGGTATGTATGGTGAAGATGACTATGATTTGGCAGGATTTGCTGTCGGTGTTGCAGAAAAATCACAAATCATCGACGGTTCAAAAGTAGCGGCAGGCGATGTGATTCTGGGACTTGCTTCAAGCGGTATCCACTCAAATGGTTATTCACTCGTGCGTCGTGTCTTTGCGGATTACACAGGGGAAGAAGTTCTCCCAGAGTTGGAAGGGAAGAAACTTAAAGACGTTCTTTTGGAACCAACTCGTATCTATGTCAAAGCAGCTTTGCCACTCATCAAAGAAGAATTGGTCAACGGGATTGCCCATATCACAGGTGGTGGTTTTATCGAAAATGTACCACGTATGTTCGCTGATGACTTGGCTGCTGAAATTGACGAAAGCAAAGTGCCAGTTCTTCCAATTTTCAAAGCTCTTGAAAAATATGGCCAAATCAAACACGAAGAAATGTTTGAAATTTTCAACATGGGGATTGGTCTCATGCTTGCAGTGAAACCAGAAAATGTGGAACGTGTCAAAGAACTTCTTGACGAACCTGTTTATGAAATTGGTCGTATTGTGAAGAAAGATGGCGCAAGTGTGGTGATTAAATAATGACTAAAAGGATTGCTGTTTTTGCCTCTGGTAACGGCTCAAACTTTCAGGTGATTGCGGAACAATTTCCAGTAGAATTTGTCTTTTCAGATCATCGGGATGCCTATGTACTTGAGCGTGCAGAGAATCTTGGGGTATTATCCTACGCTTTTGAACTCAAGGAGTTTGAAAACAAGGCAGACTATGAAGGAGCCATCGTCGAACTCTTGGATGAACACCAGATTGACCTCGTTTGTCTCGCAGGATACATGAAAATCGTCGGACCAACTTTACTAGCAGCTTATGAAGGCCGTATCATCAATATTCATCCAGCCTATCTCCCTGAATTTCCAGGCGCTCATGGTATTGAGGATGCTTGGAATGCAGGCGTTGCTGAGAGCGGTGTGACCATTCATTGGGTGGACTCTGGTGTGGATACAGGTAAGGTCATCAAACAAGTCCATGTGCCACGTCTAGAGAATGATACCCTTGATACTTTCGAGACTCGCATCCACGAAACAGAGTACAAACTCTATCCAGAAGTCTTGGATAGTTTGGGAGTTGCACGCAAATAAGGAAGTGCTAGAGCTGAAAGAATAATTTCGACTGTAGTAGCTGAAGAACTTTTTAAAAAGGAAGAGAAAAATGACTAAACGAGCACTTATTTCAGTCTCAGACAAAGCGGGCATTGTTGAATTTGCCCAAGAACTCAAAAAACTTGGTTGGGATATCATCTCAACTGGTGGTACTAAAGTTGCCCTTGACAATGCCGGGGTGGATACTATCGCCATCGATGATGTGACTGGTTTCCCAGAGATGATGGATGGTCGTGTCAAGACCCTCCACCCAAATATCCATGGTGGTCTTCTCGCTCGTCGTGATCTCGATAGCCACCTAGAGGCTGCTAAGGACAATAATATCGAGTTGATTGACCTTGTTGTGGTCAACCTTTACCCATTTAAGGAAACCATCCTCAAACCAGATGTGACTTACGCGGATGCGGTTGAAAATATCGATATTGGTGGGCCATCTATGCTTCGTTCAGCAGCGAAGAACCACGCTAGCGTCACAGTTGTTGTAGATCCTGCTGACTATGCTGTGGTTTTGGACGAATTGGCAGCCAACGGTGAAACAAGCTACGAAACTCGCCAACGGTTGGCAGCGAAAGTATTCCGCCACACAGCAGCCTATGATGCGTTGATCGCAGAATACTTCACAGCTCAAGTGGGTGAAACAAAACCTGAAAAACTTACTTTGACTTACGACCTTAAGCAACCAATGCGTTACGGTGAAAATCCTCAACAAGATGCAGACTTCTACCAAAAGGGTTTGCCAACTGCTTACTCAATTGCTTCAGCTAAACAACTCAACGGTAAAGAATTGTCCTTCAACAATATTCGTGACGCTGATGCCGCTATCCGTATCATCCGTGACTTCAAAGATCGTTCAACAGTTGTGGCTCTCAAACACATGAACCCATGTGGGATTGGTCAAGCTGACGATATCGAAACTGCTTGGGACTACGCTTATGAGTCTGATCCAGTGTCTATCTTTGGTGGTATTGTCGTTCTCAACCGTGAAGTAGATGCTGCGACAGCTAAAAAGATGCACGGCGTTTTCCTCGAAATCATCATTGCACCAAGCTACACAGACGAGGCGCTTGAAATTTTGACAACCAAGAAGAAAAACTTGCGCATCCTAGCCTTGCCATTTGATGCACAAGATGCCAGCGAAGCAGAAGCGGAATACACTGGTGTTGTTGGAGGTCTCCTCGTTCAAAACCAAGACGTTGTCAAAGAAAGTCCAGCTGACTGGCAAGTGGTGACTAAACGCCAACCAACTGAGACAGAAGCGATAGCTCTTGAGTTTGCTTGGAAGGCTATCAAGTATGTCAAATCAAATGGTATCATCGTGACCAATGATCACATGACACTTGGTGTTGGCCCAGGTCAAACCAACCGTGTGGCTTCAGTACGTATTGCTATTGACCAAGCTAAAGACCGTCTTGATGGTGCTGTTCTTGCTTCAGATGCCTTCTTCCCATTTGCAGATAATGTGGAAGAAATTGCTAAGGCAGGTATCAAGGCTATCATCCAACCAGGTGGCTCAGTCCGTGACCAAGAGTCTATCGAGGCTGCTGATAAATACGGTTTGACTATGGTCTTCACAGGCGTGAGACATTTTAGACATTAAGAAAACGAAAGGGAAGAAAACAGTTTCTTTCCTTTTTTGTTTAAAAAAACTTAAAGAAACAAGATTAAAACGAACGTTTATGGTATAATGTTAGTAAATAATTCGCAAAAGAGGTTGATGGATGAAACTGTTAGTTATCGGCTCAGGTGGTCGTGAGCATGCGATTGCCAAAAAGTTGTTGGAGTCTAAAGACGTTGAGCAAGTTTTCGTGACTCCTGGGAATGACGGGATGACCTTAGATGGACTTGATTTGGTAAATATCTCTATTTCCGAACATTCTAAGCTGATTGACTTCGCAAAAGTCAACAATATTGCTTGGACCTTTATCGGTCCAGATGATGCCCTTGCAGCTGGGATCGTAGATGATTTTAATGCAGCTGGTCTCAAGGCCTTTGGTCCGACCAAGGCTGCGGCTGAGCTGGAGTGGTCTAAGGATTTTGCTAAGGAAATCATGGTCAAATACGACGTTCCGACAGCAGCCTATGGTACATTTTCAAATTTTGAGGAAGCCAAGGCCTACATCGAGGAGAAAGGCGGTCCAATCGTCGTCAAGGCAGACGGCTTGGCCCTAGGGAAAGGGGTCGTCGTTGCGGAGACGGTTGAGCAAGCCGTCGAAGCTGCTCACGAGATGCTGTTGGACAATAAATTCGGTGATTCAGGTGCGCGTGTGGTCATCGAGGAATTCCTTGACGGGGAAGAATTCTCTCTCTTTGCCTTTGTCAATGAGGACAAGTTCTACATCATGCCAACAGCTCAGGACCACAAACGTGCCTATGATGGCGACAAGGGCCCTAACACTGGTGGGATGGGTGCCTATGCGCCAGTTCCTCACTTGCCACAGAGCGTGGTTGACACAGCAGTTGACACTATTGTCAAGCCAGTCCTTGAAGGCATGATTAAAGAAGGCCGTCCTTACACTGGTGTCCTTTACGCTGGACTTATCTTGACAGCTGACGGCCCTAAAGTCATTGAGTTCAACTCACGCTTTGGCGATCCTGAAACACAAATCATCTTGCCTCGCTTGACATCTGACTTTGCACAAAATATCACCGATATTTTGGAAGGCAAAGAGCCAGCCATCACTTGGACGGACAAGGGTGTGACACTAGGCGTGGTTGTAGCCTCAAACGGCTACCCACTCGCTTATGAGAAGGGTGTCAAACTTCCAGCCAAGACAGAGGGTGACATCATCACTTACTATGCTGGAGCTAAATTCGCTGAAAATGGCCAAGATCTCCTCTCAAACGGCGGACGCGTCTATATGCTCGTCACAACAGCAGACACCGTTAAAGACGGCCAAAACATTATCTACAACGAACTCAACAAACAAAACACAGAAGGCTTCTTCTATCGTACGGATATCGGTAGCAAGGCTAATAAATAAAACTCTTTGAAAATCTTCGATTGACTATGTTAAAGCTCCTTGCTGAACGTTAGTTCTATCTTCGTCGCTTTGTCTTGTCACTCTGTGATTTTATTCGAGTTTTCTAATATCAGTGCTATATTAGGCGACGAAGTCGCCAAACACGATAATGGTCGCCGTGGTGAAAAGACCAGAACAGCATCTGTTCTGGTCGGGGGAAACTTTGAGACCTTAGGCTCAAAGTTTAGGAATGAAACCGAAGGTTTGCTTCCGTCCCCACCACCTAAGACCATTATCAAAAAAGAAAAGGATATTAACTATGAAACCAGTAATTTCCATTATCATGGGCTCAAAATCCGACTGGGCAACCATGCAAAAAACCGCTGAAGTTCTCGACAACTTCGGTGTCGCTTACGAAAAGAAAGTTGTTTCCGCCCATCGGACGCCTGACCTCATGTTCAAACATGCCGAAGAAGCACGTAGCCGTGGCATCAAGATCATCATTGCAGGTGCAGGTGGTGCAGCTCACTTGCCAGGTATGGTCGCAGCGAAAACGACCCTTCCTGTCATTGGTGTGCCCGTCAAATCTCGTGCCCTTAGCGGTGTGGATTCACTCTATTCCATCGTTCAGATGCCAGGTGGAGTGCCTGTCGCAACCATGGCGATCGGTGAAGCTGGAGCGACTAACGCGGCCCTCTTTGCCCTCCGTCTTCTTTCAGTAGAGGACCAGGTTATTGCGACAGCTTTGGCGGATTTCGCTGAAGAACAAGGAAAAATTGCAGAGGAGTCTACAAATGAGCTCAACTAAAACCATTGGGATCATCGGTGGTGGCCAGCTCGGTCAGATGATGGCAATCTCAGCTATCTACATGGGGCACAAGGTTATCGCACTGGACCCAGCAGCTGATTGTCCAGCTTCCCGTGTGGCGGAAATCATCGTGGCCCCTTACGACGACGTGGATGCACTTCGTCAGTTGGCAGACCGATGTGATGTTCTCACTTATGAATTTGAAAATGTGGACGCCGATGGTCTTGATGCTGTTATCAAGGATGGGCAACTCCCTCAAGGAACAGACTTGCTCCGCATTTCTCAAAATCGCATTTTTGAAAAGGACTTCCTCGCAAACAAGGCACAAGTCACTGTGGCACCCTACAAGGTCGTGACTTCAAGCCAGGATTTGGCAGATATTGACCTATCGAAAAACTATGTCCTCAAGACAGCGACAGGTGGCTATGATGGCCATGGCCAGAAGGTCATTCGCTCAGCAGAAGATTTGGAAGAAGCCTACGCTCTAGCTGACTCAGCAGACTGCGTCTTGGAAGAATTTGTCAATTTTGATCTTGAAATTTCTGTTATCGTTTCTGGAAATGGCAAGGATGTGACGGTTTTCCCAGTTCAGGAAAATATCCACCGTAACAACATTCTTTCAAAAACCATTGTGCCTGCTCGCATTTCAGAAAGTCTAGCTGAAAAAGCCAAAGCGATGGCAGTGCGAATCGCAGAACAACTGAACCTTTCCGGAACTCTCTGCGTGGAAATGTTTGCGACAGCTGATGATATCATCGTCAACGAAATTGCGCCACGCCCACACAATTCAGGTCACTACTCAATTGAAGCCTGTGACTTTTCACAGTTTGACACCCATATATTGGGCGTTCTCGGAGTCCCACTCCCAGCAATTCACCTTCATGCACCAGCTGTCATGCTCAATGTGCTCGGCCAACATGTCGAGGCCGCTGAAAAATATGTCACAGAAAATCCAAGCGCCCACCTCCACATGTATGGTAAAATGGAATCGAAGCACAACCGCAAGATGGGACACGTGACTTTGTTTAGTGATGTGCCGGATGAGGTAGAGGAGTTTGGGAAAGGAATTGATTTTTTGACATGCCTATGATACAACTCATCGTCAACGCATTCGTCGAAAAAGAGAAGACTGGAGCAGTCGTCGAAGTCTTGTATGTTAGTAGCGATCACGAAAAAGTGAAAGCTAAGTATGAAGAGCTAATGGCTCAATATCCTGAAAACTATTTAGCTATCTATGATGTTCCACTGGATAAGGATCTGAATACACTCGATCATTATCCATCTGTGTGGATTGGGAAAGAAGAATTTGAGTAAAAATTATGGGATTATTTAATTTTGGAAAACCAAAAGATGAAATATTAGAAGCTAAGCTACAGAAGCTTACTGATGATATTGAAATAAAAAAGGTAGATCTAGCCAAATTAGAGCAACAAATAAAAAAAGTGAAAGAAGTAATCTCGCTTGATACTGAACTTACCCAAAAGAGGAATGAGTTAGCTCAATTAAATGAGGAAATTGCCGTGGCAAATGGCAATCTAAATTTGCAGGAATTTGGTTTCTTTGAAAGACAATATAGCTTTTCTGATAGTACAAAGTATAAAGATAAATTAGATTCTTTAAGAATGCAACAAAAATCCATGGTTAAAAATGGAACTGCCGGAAGAATAATCACTCCTATGCTCTTAAATAATAGCAAAAGTAAAGGAAAGGCTATGCAGAATCAACTAATTAAAGCAGCTTTAAGAGGCTTTAATGGTGAGGCTGATGCTCTTTTAGTCAAGGTTTCAGTGGTAAATGTTGACAATAAAATTAAAGCTTTAAGAAAAGTGTTTGAACAGTTGAATAAAATGTATTCACGGAATTTAATTGAAATCACTTATCCATATTTAGACTTGAAAATTGAAGAGCTACGTTTAGCAGCTGAGTACGAACTTCAGAAACAAGAAGAAAAAGAGTTGCTTCGTGAACAACGGGAAAAGGAACGAGAGGATAAAAAACTTCAAGCTGAGATTAAAGCGAAACGAAAACAATTGGAGAAGGACAGAGATCACTTTAAGAATATGGTTGCCAAGGTAACAGAGTTACTGAAAGAAGCAAAAAATGATGAAGTAGATGAACTAAAACGCCAATTAGCTGAATATCAAGATAAACTATCTGAATTAGATGAAATTGAAGAAGATATTGATTATAGAGAAGGCCATGCAACGGCAGGATATGTATATGTAATATCTAACATAGGTTCTTTTGGTGAAGATGTATATAAAATTGGAGTAACTCGCCGTTTAGAACCATTGGAACGAATTAGGGAATTGAGTAGTGCATCTGTACCATTCCAATTTGATGTTCATGCGTTGATATTTAGTGAGGAAGCATTTGCACTGGAAACAGAATTACACAATCAACTTGCTAATTATAAAGTAAATAAGGTGAATGGACGAAAAGAGTATTTCAAAGTTTCCTTTGAAGAAATTAGAAATATTCTAGCAACCCATAAAGAATTAACGGTAGAGCTGAATGAAGATGCTGAAGCATTTGAATACAGGCAAACCAAGGCCATTGAAGGTAAATAGATATAATAAGTTTCCCTCGCTTGCTAGCTGATGTGAAACATCAAAAGAAAGGAAAATAAAACAATGATCGAACGATACTCTCGCCCAGAAATGGCGAACATTTGGACTGAAGAAAATAAATACCGTGCTTGGCTTGAGGTGGAAATCTTGGCTGACGAGGCATGGGCTGAATTGGGAGAAATCCCTAAGGAAGATGTGGCTTTGATCCGTGAAAAAGCGGACTTTGACATCGACCGTATTTTGGAAATCGAGCAGGAGACTCGTCACGATGTGGTGGCTTTCACGCGTGCGGTTTCTGAGACGCTTGGTGAAGAGCGCAAGTGGGTTCACTATGGGTTGACTTCTACTGACGTGGTCGATACTGCCTATGGTTACCTCTACAAACAAGCCAACGACATCATCCGCAAGGATCTTGAAAATTTCACCAACATCATCGCTGCCAAAGCGAAAGAACACAAGTTCACCATCATGATGGGTCGTACCCACGGTGTGCACGCTGAGCCAACAACTTTTGGTCTTAAATTGGCGACTTGGTACAGCGAAATGAAACGTAACATCGAACGTTTCGAGCATGCGGCTGCAGGTGTGGAAGCTGGTAAGATTTCTGGTGCGGTTGGTAACTTTGCCAACATCCCACCATTCGTTGAAAAATACGTCTGCGACAAGCTTGGTATTCGTGCTCAAGAAATCTCTACACAGGTCCTTCCTCGTGACCTTCACGCTGAGTATTTTGCAGTACTTGCTAGCATTGCCACTTCTATCGAGCGTATGGCGACTGAAATCCGTGGTCTTCAAAAATCAGAACAACGTGAAGTGGAAGAGTTCTTTGCTAAAGGTCAAAAGGGATCTTCAGCAATGCCTCACAAACGTAACCCTATCGGTTCTGAAAACATGACAGGTCTTGCGCGTGTGATCCGTGGTCACATGGTAACAGCTTATGAAAATGTGTCGCTCTGGCACGAACGTGATATCTCTCACTCATCAGCTGAGCGTATCATCGCACCAGACACAACCATCTTGATTGACTACATGCTCAACCGTTTCGGAAACATCGTTAAGAACTTGACAGTCTTCCCAGAAAATATGATACGCAACATGAACTCTACATTTGGTTTGATCTTCAGCCAACGTGCCATGCTTGCGTTGATTGAAAAAGGTATGACACGTGAGCAAGCTTACGACCTTGTTCAACCAAAGACTGCCCAATCATGGGATAACCAAGTCGACTTTAAACCACTTCTTGAAGCAGATCCAGAAGTAACATCACGCCTCACTCAAGAAGAAATCGACGAAATCTTCAACCCAACTTACTACACCAAACGGGTGGATGAAATCTTTGAACGTATTGGTTTGGGTGACTAATGACAACAATAAAAAAGCGAGATTGTATCTCGCTTTTTTATTTGTGCTTAATCTTCTTTCTTACTAAGTCCATAAGCTGTGAGTGCAGCCATCAAACCTGTAGCAATCAACCATTCTGAATCTTGGTTTCCTGTTTCAGGAAGTTTATTTTCTTTGGCTGAAGGTGCTTCAACTTTAGCAACTTCTTTGTTTTCAACTTTTTCTTTTTCAGATTCTGTCTTCTTAGCTTCTTCAGTTACTACTAGTTTAGCTGGAGCGACCTCGTTTTTGGCAGGAGCTTCTACGGCAGGAGAAGGAGTAGCTTCAACTTTTGGAGCTTCAGTATTTGTTACTGGAGCGGCTGGAGTCACTGGAGTCACATTTTCTGTTGACGGAGCAGTCTCGAGCTTTTCTTCACTCGTTTGTGGAGCGGATTCTCCAGTAGTTTGGACAGTAGGCTGATCCTCTGTTGTGACAGGTACAACTCCGTCAGCCTCAACAGCCTGTGCTTGAAAAGCAAATCCAATTAATACAGAAGCTGCTCCGATTGCATACTTACGAATAGAGAAGCGCTGTTTGTTTTCTGGTTTCATTAAAAACCTCCTTTTCGCATTTTTGATAGCGTTTTCACACACTGGCTTTATTGTATGTTCAAACAAAAATAAAGTCAAGTTTTTGAGGAAATTACTATAAAAAATAGAATAAATTATAAATTAAGATATATTTTCCAAGTTTTGACTATTTTTTAGTAAAAAGGTTACTAATTATAGAATTGTTTAAAATGCTATTCTCAGGAAAGGGAGCTGATGCTATAATGGGTATATAAAAAACCTGAGACAGTTGTCTCAGGTTTTTAAACATTAGTGACCACGGTCACAAGAGATGAATTTAATTTTGTAGAAATCAGAACGTTTATAAGTTTCGATGTATTCCAAAACTTGACCAGTTGCTTCAAGCTTAGTTGTCCTAGTTTGGAAAACAGTTGGGAATTGAGTGTCGATTCCTAGGATAGAAGCGGCATGTTCTGGAGTTGGAAATACAATTTCATTAATTTCTTCAAAATGCTCGTCATTCATGTGAATGTGGTAGTCCAATTTGAAACGATTATAGATAGAACTATAGTATTCAAGGTTTGGATAGTTGGCATTGATGTATTGTTCAGGGATGTATGAACTATGATAGATATAGGTGATGCCGTTTGTTTCACGAACACGTTCAATCTTGTAGTAGAATTGATCACCACGTAGGCCGAGCTTTTCTAGATATTTAAGATCGTTCCCGCGTTCGATAGAAAGAACGGTTACCTTATCGTCTTTGGTCTCGAAGATTTCTACATCAGAAAATTCAACGAGTTTATGCTTGCGAGCACGAGCTACGAATGTTCCTTTACCTTGTTGACGAACAATGTATCCGTCTTTAGCAAGGTCATTCAAGGCACGAACTACTGTGATTGAACTAACATCATACATGGAAATCAATTCTGCTTCAGTGTAGAATTTATCTCCACTAGCAAATTGACCAGAAATGATCTTATTTTTCAATTCATCTTTAATGTATTGATACTTTGGAATTGCCATATTTTCACCTCATTTTTTCCTTCTCCATTTATGATTTTAACATAAAATCGAAAAAAAGAGTAGAAAAGCACTGGAAAAATTTAAAATATCGGAATAAGAAATTAGAATACATATAAATAATTTGTGTTTTATTCCTTATTTTTGCTTGTTTTTTCAAAATGTTGATTTAACGGGCTTTGAGAAGGTTTTTAGAAAAGATTCAGTAAAAAAATAGAAAAATTTTAAAGAAAATTTCAAAAGGTATTGACATTAACCCCCGATTAGTTTATAGTTGATATAACAATACATGAAAGCGCAAACTTTTTCGTTTTTAGGGGAGGAAGAATGGCGAGATTTGAAATTAAAGATGATTTCTATCTGGAAGGAAAACCATTCAAGATTTTGTCCGGTGCCATTCACTATTTTAGAGTTCCTGCGGAAGATTGGCATCATTCATTGTATAACCTCAAGGCTTTAGGTTTTAACACAGTTGAGACGTATGTTCCTTGGAACATGCATGAACCTGCTGAAGGAGAGTTTAACTTTGAAGGAAATCTTGATTTAGAGAAATTTCTTCAAACTGCACAAGATCTGGGCTTATACGCAATTGTACGTCCTTCTCCATTTATCTGTGCAGAGTGGGAATTCGGTGGTTTACCTGCATGGCTCTTGACCAAGGAGATGAGAATTCGATCGTCTGATCCAGCTTTCATTGAAATGGTTGGGCACTACTATGATCAGTTACTTCCACGTCTAGTTCCGAGATTATTGGAAAACGGTGGGAACATTCTCATGATGCAAGTCGAAAATGAGTATGGCTCATATGGTGAAGACAAGACCTACTTGAGGGAAATTCGACGTTTGATGGAAGAACGAGCAGTTACTTGTCCGCTTTTCACATCAGATGGTCCATGGCGAGCAACTCTTAAGGCAGGTACCTTAATTGAGGATGATCTCTTTGTGACTGGGAACTTTGGTTCCAAAGCTACTTATAATTTTTCACAGATGCAAGAATTCTTAGATGAGTATGGCAAGAAATGGCCACTCATGTGTATGGAATTCTGGGATGGCTGGTTTAATCGTTGGAAAGAACCTATCATCAAGCGTGACCCAGAAGAATTAGCAGAAGCAGTTCGCGAGGTTTTGGAGCTAGGCTCTATCAACCTTTACATGTTCCACGGTGGAACAAACTTTGGTTTTATGAATGGTTGCTCAGCTCGAGGAACGATTGATTTACCACAAGTAACTTCTTATGATTATGACGGTCTTTTAGACGAAGCTGGAAATCCAACTGCTAAATATTTCGCAGTGAAAGAGATGATGGCGACTCACTATCCTGAGTATCTGCAATCTGAGCCACTTTACAAGGAAAGTATGGAAGTTGAAGCAATTCCGCTAGTCGAGAAGGTTTCTCTATTTGAAACCTTGGATGACCTATCAAGTCCGATTGAAAGTCTCTATCCAAAGAAAATGGAAGAACTGGGGCAAAGTTATGGATACCTACTCTATCGTACAGAAGCTAGTTGGGATGCAGATGAAGAACGCATTCGAATTATTGATGGACGAGATAGAGCACAGCTCTTTGTAGATGGCAAGTGGATTGCTACTCAATACCAGACAGAAATCGGCGAAGATATCTTTTGTCAAGGAAAAAAGAAAGCGCTCTCCAACATTGATATACTCATTGAAAATATGGGACGTGTCAACTATGGGCACAAATTCTTAGCTGATACCCAGCGAAAAGGAATTCGCACAGGTGTTTGTAAAGATTTGCATTTCTTGCTCAACTGGAAACAATATCCGCTTCCGCTTGATAATCCTGAGAAGATTGATTTTTCAAAAGAATGGACAGAAGGGCAACCTGCCTTTTACGCCTATGACTTTGAAGTTGAGGCACCAAAGGATACCTACCTAGACTTATCTGAGTTTGGGAAAGGGATTGCTTATATCAATGGACATCATCTAGGTCGTTTCTGGAATGTCGGTCCAACCTTATCGCTTTATATTCCGCATAGCTATCTCAAGGAAGGTGCGAACCGCATCATTATCTTTGAAACAGAAGGGGAGTATAAGGGACACATACATTTAACTCGTAAACCTACACTCAAACACATAAAGGGGGAAAACTTATGACAATTGTAGGATGCCGTATCGATGGGCGCTTAATTCACGGACAAGTCGCAAACCTTTGGTCTGCTAAACTTAATGTTTCACGTATCATGGTCGTTGACAATGAAGTTGTGAACAACGACGTTGAAAAAAGTGGCTTGAAACTTGCAACACCACCAGGTGTAAAACTTAGTATTTTGCCAGTTGATAAAGCAGCAGCGAATATCCTTGCTGGTAAATATGATAGCCAACGTCTCTTGATTGTAGCACGCAAACCTGATCGTTTTCTTGGTTTGGTTGAAGCAGGCGTGCCACTTGAAACAGTCAATGTCGGCAACATGTCTCAAACACCAGAAACTCGTGCTATCACACGTTCTATCAACGTTGTAGATAAAGACGTGGAAGATTTCCACAAATTGGCGGAAAAAGGTGTTAAACTTACTGCTCAAATGGTTCCAAATGATCCAGTTTCAGACTTTTTGAGCTTATTAAAATAGGAAAAATTTTTAGGAGGTCATTGTTATGATACAATGGTGGCAAATTTTACTTCTCACTTTGTACTCAGCTTATCAAATCTGTGATGAGTTGACGATCGTTTCTTCTGCAGGTTCGCCTGTATTCGCTGGTTTTATTACTGGTTTAGTCATGGGAGATTTGACAACTGGTTTGTTTATCGGTGGTAGCTTGCAGTTGTTCGTACTTGGGGTAGGTACCTTCGGTGGTGCTTCTCGTATCGACGCAACTTCTGGTGCGGTTCTTGCGACTGCTTTCTCAGTTTCACAAGGTATCGAAACAGACCTTGCGATCACTACAATCGCTGTACCAGTAGCAGCACTTTTGACTTACTTCGACGTACTTGGTCGTATGACTACAACATTCTTTGCACACCGTATTGATGCTGCAATCGAACGCTTTGACTACAAAGGAATCGAACGTAACTATCTTCTTGGTGCAGTTCCTTGGGCTCTATCTCGTGCCCTTCCAGTATTCTTCGCCCTTCAATTCGGTGGAGAATTCGTACAAGGTGTTGTAAACCTTGTTATAAAATACCAATGGGTTGCAGACGGTTTGACTCTTGCAGGTCGTATGCTTCCAGGTCTTGGATTCGCTATCTTGCTTCGTTACCTTCCAGTTAAACGTAACCTTCACTACCTTGCTATGGGATTCGGTTTGACAGCTATGTTGACTGTACTTTACTCATACGTAACAGGTCTTGGTGGAGCAGTCGCTGGTATCATTGGCACTCTTCCTGCTGACGTTGCTGAAAAAATTGGCTTTGCTAACAACTTCAAAGGATTGTCTATGATCGGTATCTCTATCGTGGGTATCTTCCTTGCAGTTGTTCACTTCAAGAACAGCCAAAAAGTTGCTGTAGCAGCACCTTCTACACCATCAGAAAGTGGGGAAATTGAAGATGACGAATTCTAATTACAAATTAACAAAAGAAGATTTTAATCAAATTAACAAACGTAGCTTGTTCACTTTCCAATTGGGATGGAACTACGAACGTATGCAAGCATCAGGTTACCTTTACATGATCTTGCCACAATTGCGTAAAATGTATGGAGATGGAACTCCTGAGTTGAAAGAAATGATGAAAGTTCATACTCAATTCTTCAACACTTCACCATTCTTCCACACAATCATCGCTGGTTTTGACCTTGCCATGGAAGAAAAAGATGGTGTTGGTTCAAAAGACGCGGTTAACGGTATCAAGACAGGTTTGATGGGACCATTCGCTCCTCTTGGAGATACAATCTTTGGTTCACTTGTACCTGCTATCATGGGATCTATCGCTGCAACAATGGCTATCGCTGGTCAACCTTGGGGTATCTTCCTTTGGATCGCAGTTGCAGTAGCGTATGACATCTTCCGTTGGAAACAGTTGGAATTTGCCTACAAAGAAGGGGTTAACCTTATCAACAACATGCAAAGTACTTTGACAGCTTTGATTGAAGCTGCATCTGTACTTGGTGTATTCATGATGGGTGCTCTTGTAGCAACAATGATCAACTTTGATATTTCTTACAAATTGCCAATCGGTGAAAAGATGATTGATTTCCAAGACATCTTGAACTCAATCTTCCCACGTTTGCTTCCAGCAATCTTCACTGCCTTCATCTTCTGGTTGCTTGGTAAGAAAGGTATGAACTCTACAAAAGCTATCGGTATCATTATTGTGCTTGCCTTGGCTCTTTCTGCCTTTGGTAAATTTGCACTTGGAATGGGCGCATAATTTATGACGAAATCATTAATTTTAGTGAGTCACGGTCGTTTCTGTGAAGAACTTAAAGGTAGCACAGAAATGATTATGGGACCACAAGAAAACATTCATGCGGTAGCTCTTCTTCCAGAAGATGGACCAGAAGAATTTGCTGCGAAATTTGAAGCTGCTGTTGAAGGTTTGGATGATTTCCTAGTCTTTGCAGATCTTCTTGGTGGAACTCCATGTAACGTGGTGAGCCGTCTAATTATGGAAGGTCGTGACATTGAACTTTATGCAGGAATGAACCTTCCGATGGTCATTGAATTTATCAATGCAAGCCTAACTGGCATGGATGCGGACTATAAGAGTCGTGCTTCAGAAAGCATTGTGAAAGTTAATGATTTATTGGCAAGCTTCGACGACGATGAAGATGAATAAGATGTAACAAACTATCTTATAGAAAATATACATGGGAATGGGAGCGACTCCCATTCCCATGTTTTTAATCATGAAACAATATTAGATTAGAGGTTTTCAATGCTAGATTATACAAAAGAAGATTTGCTTGAATTGGGAGCAGAGATCACCACACGCGAAATTTACCAACAACCAGATGTTTGGAAAGAAGCTTTTGAAGCTTATCAAGCACGACGTGATGAAATCGCAGCCTTCTTGCAAGGAATTGCTGACAAACATGACTACATCAAGGTTATCCTGACTGGTGCTGGAACTTCTGCTTATGTAGGTGATACTCTCGTTCCTTACTTCAAGGAAGTTTATGATGAACGTAAATGGAATTTTAATGCTATTGCGACAACTGATATCGTAGCAAACCCACAAACTTATTTGAAAAAAGATGTGGCGACTGTTTTGGTATCATTCGCGCGTAGCGGGAACTCACCTGAGAGTGTGGCAACAGTTGACTTGGCAAAAGCTTTAGTTGATGAGCTTTATCAAGTAACAATCACATGTGCGGTTGAAGGGAAATTAGCACTTCAAGCCCACGGTGACGATCGCAACCTCTTGCTCTTGCAACCGGCAGCTTCTAACGATGCTGGCTTTGCTATGACATCAAGCTTTACTTCAATGATGTTGACAGCACTTTTGGTCTTCGATCCAACTGAATATGCTCTTAAAGCTGAACGTTTTGAAGTGCTTTCTAGTCTTGCTCGTAAAGTTCTTGACAATGTGGCAGATGTGAAAGAATTGGTTGACCTAGACTTTAACCGAGTGATTTACTTAGGTGCAGGTCCATTCTTCGGGCTTGCTCATGAGGCACAACTGAAAATTTTGGAATTGACTGCTGGTCAGGTTGCGACAATGTATGAAAGTCCAGTCGGCTTCCGTCACGGTCCAAAATCTCTTATCAATGAAGATACTGTAGTTTTAGTTTTTGGTACTACGACAGACTATACTCGTAAGTATGACTTAGACTTGGTTCGTGAAGTTGCAGGGGACCAAATCGCTCGTCGCGTTGTTCTCTTTAGTGATCAAGCCTTTGGTCTTGAAAACGTTAAGGAAGTAGTACTTGGCTGTGGTGGTATTCTGAATGATGTTTACCGTGTATTCCCTTATATTGTTTATGGTCAATTATTTGCTCTCTTGACTTCGCTTAAGGTTGGAAATAGACCAGATACACCATCACCTACAGGTACAGTAAACCGCGTCGTTCAAGGTGTTATTATTCACGAATTCAAATAATAAGGAGAGAAGAATGAAAGCATACACAGAACGTGTATTTGGAAAAGTGGATGGTAAGGATGTCCTAGCCTATCGTTTTGAGACGGATGCAGGTTGCCAACTGGAAGTCATGACTTATGGTGCGACAATTATACGCTATGTAACTCCTGATAAGGCTGGCAATTTTGCCAATGTCATACTAGGCTTTGATGATTTTGACAGCTATGTGGGGAATAGCCCTAAACATGGAGCGAGTGTAGGTCCAGTTGCAGGTCGTATCGCAGGTGCGACATTCGAATTGAATGGGAAAACCTATGACCTCGAAGTCAACAACGCTAGCAACTGTAACCATAGCGGTTCAACAGGTTGGGATTCTAGTTTGTTTGAGCTAGTTGAGGTGAGTGACCATGGCTTGACTCTTTACACAGAAAGAACAGACGGTACAGGAGGTTTTCCTGGAAACCTTAAAATCTGGATTAGCTACCACTTGGAAGAAAATGGTGCTTACGAAGTTAGTTACAAGGTGACGACGGACCAAGATACCTTGGTTAATCCGACCAACCATAGCTACTTTAACCTGTCTGGTGATTTCACTCAGACGGTTGACCGCCATGTCTTCCAATTGAACACTGAGGGTATCTATCCAATTGCTCCTGATGGAGTACCAGCTAAAACTCCAGATGCTAATCGTGATGTGGTCAAACATATCTACAATGGTGCCTTGTTGAAAGATATCTTTGCAGACGAAGATGAGCAAATTCAGCTCGTATCTGGTTTGGATCATCCATTTGCTCTTCCTGTAGGACATGATAATGCTGGTTTCCTCTATGACCAAGGTTCAGGTCGCTTCTTACTATTTAAAACAGAAGCTCCTTGCTTTGTAGTCTACACAGCAAACTTTGTCGATGATAGTGTCATTATCGCTGGTCAACCAATGATTCAACATAATGGGATTGCTCTTGAGGCGCAAGCTTTACCAGATGCTATTCATAGTGATCTGAAAGATCAAGTCATCCTCAAAGCAGGTGAAACTTTCACAAGCAAAACACGTTACGAAATTGTCGTTAAATAAAAAAATTCTCTGGAATCATAAGATTTCAGAGAATTTTTTATTATTCTTCATCTTCATCTGGTGTGAGAATCATCGGGATGATGATTGGTTCACGTTCAGTGTTTTCGTATAGGAATGGTCGAATAGCGTTGACAATGGCACCATTGACAGACTGAATGCTGGCATCTTTGTTTTTCAATGCGATACGAATAGCGTTGAAAAGGATACGTTGACTTTGACGAATCAAGTCACCAGACTCGCGCATGTAGACAAATCCACGGCTGAGGATATCTGGACCTGAAATAATCATTTGAGACTTGAAGTCAACGGTTGCGACAGCAAGGACGACACCATCTTCGGATAGATCGCGTCGATCTTTTAGGACTGCTGCACCGATTTCACCGATACGATTTCCATCGACATAGATATCTTGGGCATTGAAATGACCTGCGATGCGAGCAGAGTTTGCAGTAAGGGCAAGCACATCACCATTGCTCATGATAAAGATATTGTCCTTCTCTACTCCAGTATCTACAGCTAGTCCAGCGTGAACTTTCTGCATACGATATTCACCGTGAACAGGCATGAAGTATTTTGGTTTAATGAGGCGGAGCATGAGTTTTTGTTCTTGCTGACCACCGTGTCCAGAGGTATGGATGTTATTAACCTTACCATGGATTACTTCAACACCAGCTTCAGAAATGATGTTAATCAATTTGTTAACGCTAGTGGTATTTCCTGGAATTGGGCTAGATGAGAAGATAACGGTATCACCAGGTTGGAGTTGCACCTGACGGTGAGTTCCGTTAGCGATACGAGAGAGAGCCGCCATAGGTTCACCCTGGCTACCTGTACAGAGGATAAGAATCTCACTCGCAGGGTAGTCTTTAATTTCATTTGGCTCGATGAAGGTCCCCTTAGGAGCCTTGATGTAGCCAAGTTCAATCCCATTGACAATGGCTTTCTCCATAGAACGCCCAAAGACAGCGATTTTACGACCAGTCTTAACAGCAGCTTCTGTTGCTTGTTGGAGACGGAAGATATTTGAGGCAAAGGATGCAAAGATGATCCGTCCTTCGATACCTTGGATAATCTTCATGATAGACTGGCCAACGACCTTTTCAGAGTTTGTAAAGGTTGGCACTTCAGCATTTGTCGAGTCAGAGAGAAGACAAAGTACTCCGTCCTCGCCTAAAGCTGCCATACGGTGCAAGTCTGCAGGTTCACCAACAGGTGTAAAGTCAAACTTGAAGTCACCCGTACAAACGATTTTCCCTTGAGGGGTGTGGATGACAATTCCCAAAGGTTCTGGGATAGAGTGAGTAGTTCTAAAGAAAGTTGCCTTAAGATTTTTAAAGGTCAACTCAGTGTTGTGGTTGATTTCGTGAAGTGTAGCGTTGCGCAAAAGTCCGTGCTCTTCGAGTTTGCCACGGATCAAAGCAAGAGCTAGAGGTCCTGCATAGATAGGGATATTTGCTTGCTTGAGCAAGAACGGAATCCCTCCGATATGGTCCTCGTGTCCGTGGGTAATCAAGAGAGCCTTGACGCGGTCGATATTTTCGACAATGTAAGAGTAATCAGGGATAACGTAGTCGATACCAAGAAGGTCATCCTCAGGGAATTTAATCCCTGCATCAACGATGATGATTTCGTCTTGGTATTCGATTCCGTATGTGTTTTTACCGATTTCTCCTAGACCACCAATGGCGAAAACGCCTACTTCTTCTGGTTTAAGAGTATAGGCCATATTAGAACTCCGTAACTTCGAATGCGCCAGTTTCTTTTTCGTAGTCAAGTAGTTTGTCAGATAAGAGTTCGATGTATTCTACGTTATATTCTGGGCGGTTTTTTTCAACAAGTTCACGGGCAATAATGCGTCCTTCAAGTTCTGAACTAGCATCGATGTCTAAGTAAAGTGAGCGTGTTGTTTCACGACGTGGGCTACGGTCTTTAGTTTCTTGATAAAAAACTTTGTAAATCATGTGTTTCCTTTCTGTTTTCAGGTCAGCTGTATTCAAAAAATTACCAGCTTGAAGCTGTTTGTTTCCATTTCATTTTCTGTCTGGATTGACCTTGATTCGTTACAATTATCTCAATTATAACATAAAAAGGGGAATTAGTAAAAGCAGGAAACATGAAAGCAAGGAGCTTAAAATGCGTTTCATTTTACCTTGTATAAGTATTTGAAGGCATCAGATGCAAGTGCTATAATAAAGTTAGAAAAGAGGTTTTCCTTGATTAAGGAGGACTAGCTATGCTTGATTTTGTGTTTCACCTATTTGGATGGAGATTCTACATATTGCTGCAACTGCTCTGGCTCCTTTTGAGGCTATTTGCTCCTTTTCATTAGATGATGATTTTGAAATATTTGCCTTTAGAATTGGAGAAAGGAGGCTCTCTATGTTTCAACTAGCTATTGTCATTCGTCTTCTGGCCTTTGCGGTATTTGTTGCCTGTGTTTACGGTGGCAATTTACTATTTCTTCGTCTAGAACATAGAAAACTAGCTGTATATTGGAAAATTCTCTTTGTAACACTGTATTCCATTTTCCTCCTTCTGGTGACCTATGTGGTCTGGCTTGTGTTTTACTTCGGATTGAATTCTTGAGTGCTTGTCCTGTCTATTTGGCAGGATAATTTTGTTTCAAAACTAAGAAAATTCCCATGCGGGGGCTTTTGTAGTATAATAGTAAACAGACAAAAAGATAGGAATGTGTTATGAAAGTATTAGCATTTGATACGTCTAGCAAGGCTCTGTCTCTAGCCATTTTAGAGGACAAGCAGCTTCTTGCCGAGACCACAATTAATATCAAGAAAAATCACAGTATTACCCTTATGCCAGCCATCGATTTTTTGATGACCTGTCTAGATTTGACACCAAAGGACTTGGATCGAATCGTTGTGGCAGAGGGGCCTGGTAGTTATACTGGCTTGCGAATCGCAGTAGCAACTGCCAAGACCTTGGCACATACCCTGAACATTGAGTTGGTGGGGATGTCTAGTCTTTTAGCTCTAGTACCAAGCCAGCAGGAAGGTCTGGTGGTCCCTCTGATGGATGCACGTCGTAATAATGTTTATGCAGGGTTTTATGAAAATGAAAATCCTGTCCTTCCCGAAGCCCACTTGTCTTTTGCGGAAGTTTTAGAGCAAGTCAAGGATGCTGAACAAGTCACTTTTGTCGGAGAAGTGGGAGCCTTTGCTGAGCAAATCCAAGAGCGTTTACCACAGGCTAACTATCAGGAAACCTTACCAAATGCAGCGAATCTAGCCCTCTGGGCTTGGGACAAGGAAGTCGACTCTTTGCACGATTTTGTACCAAACTATCTCAAACGTGTCGAAGCTGAGGAAAATTGGCTCAAAAATCACACTGAGTCTGGCGAATCTTACATCAAACGCCTATGATTGAAATCAAACGAATCCAACAGCAACCTGACTTGGTACAGGCAATTTACGCTGTCATGACGGATGTTTACACAGTTAGCCCTTGGAACTTGGAACAAATCCAAGCAGACCTATCTCAAGATCAGACCTGGTATGCTCTTGCTTTTGATGGGGTAGAAGTGATTGGTTTTCTAGCAGTTCAGGAGAATTTTTTTGAAGCAGAAGTCCTGCAAATCGCTGTCAAAAAAGCCTATCAAGGACAGGGGATAGCATCAGACTTGTTTGCAACTTTACCGACGGACAAGGAGATTTTCCTCGAAGTCAGAAAGTCAAATCAACGAGCACAAGCATTTTACAAGAAAGAAAAAATGGCGGTCATCGCTGAGAGAAAGGCCTACTACCATGATCCAGTTGAGGACGCCATTATCATGAAGAGAGAAATAGATGAAGGATAGATATATTTTAGCATTTGAGACATCCTGTGATGAGACCAGTGTCGCCGTCTTAAAAAACGACGATGAGCTCTTGTCCAACGTCATTGCTAGTCAAATTGAAAGTCACAAGCGCTTTGGTGGTGTAGTGCCAGAAGTCGCCAGTCGTCACCATGTCGAAGTTATCACAGCTTGTATCGAGGAAGCTCTAGCAGAAGCAGGGATTGCCGAAGAGGACGTGACAGCTGTTGCCGTTACCTATGGACCAGGCTTGGTCGGAGCCTTGCTAGTTGGCTTGTCAGCTGCTAAGGCCTTTGCTTGGGCTCGTGGCCTTCCTTTGATTCCTGTGAACCACATGGCTGGTCACCTCATGGCGGCTCAAAGTGTGGAACCCTTGGAGTTTCCTTTGCTAGCCCTTCTAGTCAGCGGTGGACACACAGAGTTGGTCTATGTTTCTGAAGCTGGTGATTATAAGATTGTTGGGGAAACGCGTGATGATGCAGTTGGTGAAGCCTATGATAAGGTCGGCCGTGTCATGGGCTTGACCTATCCAGCAGGTCGTGAGATTGACGAGTTGGCTCATCAGGGGCAGGATATTTATGACTTCCCTCGTGCCATGATTAAGGAGGATAATCTGGAGTTTTCATTCTCAGGTTTGAAGTCTGCCTTTATCAACCTCCACCACAATGCCGAGCAAAAGGGAGAAAGCTTGTCCAAGGAAGATCTGTCAGCATCTTTCCAAGCAGCAGTCATGGATATTCTTATGGCAAAAACCAAGAAGGCCTTGGAGAAATACCCTGTTAAAACCCTAGTCGTGGCTGGTGGGGTGGCAGCTAACAAAGGATTAAGAGAACGCTTAGCAGCTGAAATCACAGACGTCAAGGTCATCATTCCACCTCTGCGACTTTGCGGAGACAATGCGGGTATGATTGCCTATGCCAGCGTCAGTGAGTGGAACAAAGAAAACTTTGCAGGCTTGGAGCTAAATGCCAAACCTAGCCTGGCTTTTGATACCATGGAATAAAGAGTTAGCCTAGGGTTAGCTCTTTTATCTTGGACAAATGCCCGAGTTTTTTAGTATAGTAGAAATATGAGATTTAAAAAAACAATGAGTGTTGTGCTTGCTCTTGGAGCTTTATTTCTTTGTATGTCAGCTTGCCAGCATATTCCAAAGACACAATTAGTCATGTTTGAATCCATTTCTTTCAACATGCCCATCGAATCTTTTGAAAAAGCGTTTGGAGAAGCTGATGAAGTGATAGAAGAAACGGAAACCGCCTATCGGGACACTTGGCATGCAAGGGATCCTTATTTCTATAAAACAGGCCGGCTTTTCTATCATTACGAAAATATTGCATTGAATGGTTATACAGGTCGAGCAGATTTCACATTTTCAAAATCACATCGCTTGGAAGAAGTGACAGTTCATATTCCTGTAGCTTCAAAAATGGAGCAACAAGTAGCGCTCTACAATTTATCCCAGACTATAAAAAAAGAAATTGAAGCTCTTCCGACTTTCAAATCCGTAACTACCGAGACAGTAGGATTATACGATGATGGCTATCGCTATAAAGTCAAATTGCAAGGCCAAAGGAGAGAACTCTGGGTTGATGTCTACCCGATAGAAGATGAATATACTGAAAAAAATGAAGGCTATAAGTATAGAATTCGAATTGATCAATTTCTCATGTATCCATAATGAACCATACTGTTCATGGGCTGATACTTGCTATTAGTTTCAAATTCCAGACTGTTTTCTCCTCTTTGAATGTGTTATAATAATTTTTGCTGTGACTGTCTGGAAAGCAGTTGATGAAGGAATGAATAGTGAGGAGGTTTATGAAAGAAAAAGGATTTTGGGATGGTGTGCAGGCTGCGGTGCCAACGGCTCTGGGCTATGTTAGCATTGGTCTTGCTTGTGGCATTATCGGTTCCCCTTATGTAACCCCTGTAGAGATGGGCTTGATGAGCCTCTTTGTCTATGCTGGGAGTGCTCAGTTTGCCATGATAGCCTTGATAGCAGTTCAAGCCCCTGTGGCAGCCATTGCTATTACGGTCTTTTTGATTAATCTGCGTCTCTTCTTGCTGAGTTTGCATGCGTCGACCTATTTCCGTCATACTAGCTTATGGAATAATATCGGAATGTCCAGTCTCTTGACCGATGAGACTTACGGGGTCTTGATGGGAGAGCTAGTTCATACGGATAAGGTCAACCCTATGTGGATGCATGGAAACAATCTCAATAGCTATATTTCTTGGTTTTTGGGAACAGTTGTCGGAACTGCTCTAGGTGGCCTTTTGCCAAATCCGGAAGTTTTTGGTCTAGATTTTGCCCTAGTGGGAATGTTTATCGGGATTTTCACTTCCCAGTTTCAAATTATGCAAAAACGGATTCCCTTACGCAATCTCTTCATCATTCTTGGAGTTGTTGCTGTTTCCTTTTTTGTGCTCTTGACAGTAGTGTCTCAGTCGCTAGCTGTCCTATTTGCGACCTTGTTGGGTTGTACAATGGGGGTGATTTTGGATGGTCAGTAAGTATATTTTAATGGCAATCGTCTTTTCTGGCTTGGTGACTTGGATTCCGAGAATGATTCCTTTTATCCTTGCCAAGTACAAGGGGTTGCCACCTATTGTAGAGCACTTTTTAAAATTCCTCCCAGTTTCTATTATCTTCGCTTTGATTCTTTCAAGTGTTGTGAGCGGAAAAGCTGGAAGCCTCCCGCAGATAAAATGGTTGGACTTTTTAGCAGTCTTTCCGACAGTCTTTGTCGCCTTTCGTTACCGCAATCTGGTTGGCACTGTTCTTTTTGGAGTTGTCTTGATTGCTATCTTGCGTCTTGTCTTTTAAATCAGCCATAAAGAAAACCTATCACAAATATAGAAATCATATAATGGCGCAATCTCATTTTTTCTGTTAAGATTAGACTGTATTTTATTTTGGAGGAATTATCATGAAAAAAATCGTTAAATATTCATCGCTTGCTGCCCTAGGGCTTGTTGCCGCGGGTGCATTAGCAGCTTGCTCAGGTGGTGAGAAGAAAGATGCTGCAACTAGTGAAGCAACATCTGGTAAGAAAGAAATTATCGTTGCAACCAACGCTTCACCAAAACCATTTAACTATGAAGAAAATGGTGAGTTGACTGGTTACGAAATCGAAGTTGTTCGTGCTATCTTTAAAGACTCTGACAAATATGATGTCAAGTTTGAAAAGACAGAATGGTCAGGTGTCTTTGCAGGTCTTGACGCAGATCGATACCAAATGGCGGTTAACAACATCAGCTACACTAAAGAACGTGCAGAAAAATATCTTTATGCAGCACCAACTGCTAAAAACCCTAACGTTCTCGTAGTTAAGAAAGATGACAACAGCATCAAATCACTTGATGATATCGGTGGAAAATCTACTGAAGTCGTACAAGGAACAACATCAGCTAAACAGTTGGAAGAGTATAACAAACAACATACAGATAACCCAACTGTCCTTAACTATACAAAAGCTGATTTCCAACAAATCATGGGACGTTTGAGCGACGGACAATTTGACTACAAGATTTTTGACAAAATCGGTGTTGAAACAGTTATCAAAAACCAAGGTTTGGATAACTTGAAAGTTATCGAACTTCCAAGCGACCAACAACCTTACGTATATCCACTTCTTGCAAAAGGTCAAGATGAATTGAAATCATTTGTAGACAAACGCATCCAAGAACTATACAAAGACGGAACTCTTGAAAAATTATCTCAACAGTTCTTCGGTGGTTCTTACCTCCCAGCAGAAGCTGACATTAAATAAGTTTGTAAATCATCCACTCTTTCAGAGGTGGATGATTTTGCAACTTTTAGACATATAGTTTCAAACTATATGTCTGCCTATCTAATAACAATTTGCTTATTCAAATAAAGTATGAGATACTATTACGGTATTATTTTTAAAGGAGAAAGAATCATGAAAATCAAAAAATGGTTAAGCGTAGCAGCTATCGCTACAGTAGCGGGCCTTACACTTGCAGCTTGCGGAAATTCAGACAAGAAAGCAGACAATACAACTACAGTTAAAATTGCGACTGTTAACCGTAGTGGTTCAGAAGAAGCACGTTGGGATAAAATCCAAGAATTGGTTGAAAAAGACGGCATTAAATTGGAATTTACTGAGTTTACAGATTACTCACAACCAAATAAAGCAACTGCTGATGGTGAAGTAGACTTGAACGCTTTCCAACACTACAATTTCTTGAACAACTGGAACAAAGAAAACGGTAAAGACCTTGTAGCGATTGCAGATACTTATATCTCACCAATCCGCCTTTACTCAGGTAAAAACGGTGAAGAAAATAAGTACACTAAAGTGGAAGAAATCCCAGATACGGGTGAAATCGCAATCCCAAATGATGCTACTAACGAAAGCCGTGCCCTTTACCTTCTTCAATCAGCTGGTTTAATTAAATTGGATGTTTCAGGAACAGAACTTGCTACCATCGCAAACATCAAAGAAAATCCAAAGAACTTGAAAATCACTGAGTTGGATGCTAGCCAAACAGCTCGTTCATTGACATCAGTTGATGCAGCGGTTGTCAACAACACTTTTGTTACAGAAGCAAAATTGGATTACAAGAAAGCACTCTTTAAAGAGCAAGCTGACGAAAACTCAAAACAATGGTACAACATCATCGTTGCGAAAAAAGATTGGGAATCATCACCTAAAGCTGATGCAATCAAGAAAATTATCGCAGCTTACCACACTGACGAAGTGAAAAAAGTTATCGAAGAAACTTCAGACGGCTTGGATCAACCAGTTTGGTAATAAACACAGGGAGGTGGGAGAGATTTTTTCCACCTCTTGCTTTTATATAAAGCCTAAAGCAAATGAAATCCACTTGTATTGATTTCAAAGGTACAAGTCCTAGTAGAAAGGTAGAGATAAAATGGTTTTCCCTAGCCAAGAAGAACAAATTGAAAAGTTTGAAAAGGATCATGTAGCACAACATTATTTTGAAGTTTTGCGTACCTTGATTTCTAAAAAATCAGTCTTTGCCCAACAAGTTGGCCTGAAAGAGGTGGCTCGTTATCTAGGTGAGATTTTTAAACGTGTTGGCGCAGAAGTTGAGATTGACGAGAGCTATACGGCGCCTTTTGTCATGGCACATTTCAAAAGTTCACGACCAAATGCCAAGACTATCATTTTCTACAACCACTATGACACCGTACCAGCGGATAGTGACCAGATCTGGACAGAGGATCCTTTTACACTCTCTGTGCGTGATGGCATTATGTATGGACGCGGGGTTGATGATGACAAGGGGCATATCACTGCTCGCTTGAGCGCTCTGAGAAAATACATGCAGCATCATGATGACTTACCAGTCAATATTAGTTTCATCATGGAAGGCGCAGAGGAATCTGCATCTATGGACTTGGACAAATATCTAGAAAAACATGCGGACAAACTTCGTGGTGCAGATTTGTTGGTCTGGGAACAAGGAACCAAAAATGCTTTGGAGCAGCTAGAAATCTCTGGTGGAAACAAGGGGATTGTGACCTTTGATGCCAAGGTTAAGAGTGCCGATGTGGATATTCACTCTAGCTATGGCGGTATTGTGGAGTCAGCCCCTTGGTATCTCATTCAAGCCTTGACTAGCCTTCGCGCTGCCGATGGGCGTATCTTGGTGGAGGGTTTGTATGATGATGTGCAGGAGCCTAATGAACGTGAGTTAGCCTTGGTTGAAACCTATGCCCAACGCAATCCAGAGGAAATCAGCCAGATTTATGGCTTGGAATTGCCTCTTTTACAAGAGGAACGTACAGCCTTTCTCAAACGGTTCTTCTTTGAACCAGCACTCAATATCGAAGGAATTCAGTCAGGCTATCAAGGTCAAGGAGTTAAAACGATTCTGCCAGCAGAAGCTAGCGCCAAGCTAGAAGTTCGCTTGGTCCCTGGGCTAGAACCCCATGATGTTTTGGAAAAAATCCGGAAACAACTAGACAAAAACGGCTTTGATAAGGTAGAATTGTACTATACTTTGGGTGAGATGAGTTATCGAAGCGATATGAGTGCACCATCTATTCTCAATGTCATTGAGCTGGCCAAGAAATTCTATCCACAGGGCATATCGGTCTTGCCAACAACGGCTGGGACAGGTCCTATGCATACAGTCTTTGATGCCTTAGAAGTACCTATGGTTGCCTTTGGTCTAGGAAATGCTAATAGCCGAGACCATGGTGGAGATGAAAATGTGCGAATCGCCGATTATTACACCCATATTGAATTAGTAGAGGAGCTGATTAGAAGTTATGAGTAGAGATATTATCAAATTAGACCAGATTGATGTGACTTTCCACCAGAAGAAAAGAACTATCACAGCGGTCAAGGATGTGACCATTCACATCCAAGAAGGGGATATCTACGGAATTGTAGGATATTCTGGAGCAGGGAAATCAACCCTAGTACGTGTTATTAATCTCTTGCAAAAACCATCTGCAGGTAGAATTACCATTGATGATGATGTAATTTTTGATAATAAGGTGACTTTGACTGCGGGACAATTGCGCCGCAAACGTCAAGATATTGGGATGATTTTCCAACACTTTAACCTTATGAGTCAAAAAACGGCCGAGGAAAATGTAGCCTTTGCCCTCAAACACTCTGGCCTTAGCGAGAAAGATAAGAAGGCTAAAGTGGCTGAATTATTAGACTTGGTCGGCTTGGCTGACCGTGCCGAAAACTATCCTTCACAACTTTCTGGAGGTCAAAAACAACGTGTGGCTATTGCACGTGCCTTGGCCAATGATCCAAAAATCTTGATTTCAGACGAGTCGACTTCAGCTCTCGACCCTAAGACAACGAAACAAATCTTATCTCTCTTGCAAGATTTGAATCGCAAGCTAGGTTTGACCATTGTCTTGATTACACATGAGATGCAGATTGTCAAAGACATTGCTAACCGTGTAGCTGTGATGCAGGATGGTCGCTTGATTGAAGAGGGCAGTGTTCTTGAAATCTTCTCAGATCCTAAGCAACCATTGACTCAGGACTTTATCTCAACTGCGACAGGTATTGATGAAGCTATGGTCAAGATTGAGAAACAAGAAATTGTAGAGCACTTATCTGAAAACAGCATTTTGGTACAACTCAAGTATGCAGGAGCTTCTACAGATGAGCCACTTTTGAATGAGTTGTACAAACACTACCAAGTAACAGCCAATATTCTTTATGGAAATATTGAAATTTTGGATGGTACCCCTGTGGGTGAGCTTGTTGTTGTTTTGTCTGGAGAAAAAGAAGCATTGGCAAGCGCTCAAGATGCCATCCGTCAGGCTGGTGTGCAACTAAAAGTATTGAAGGGAGGACAGTAAGATGGCAGAGTTGATTCAAACATATTTACCAAACGTCTATAAGATGGGCTGGTTAGGTCAAGCAGGCTGGGGAACAGCTATTTATTTGACACTTTATATGACAGTTTTTTCCTTTATCATTGGAGGATTCCTAGGACTAGTTGCAGGACTTTTCCTTGTCTTGACAGCTCCTGGTGGTGTCTTAGAAGATAAATTCGTCTTTTGGGTTTTGGATAAGATTACGTCAATCTTCCGTGCGGTTCCCTTTATCATTCTCTTGGCAGTCTTGTCGCCCTTCTCACATCTAATCGTAGGAACAAGTATTGGGCCGAATGCCGCTATTGTACCACTATCTTTTGCGGTGTTTGCTTTCTTTGCTCGTCAGGTTCAAGTGGTTTTATCAGAACTTGATGGTGGTGTCATTGAGGCAGCTCAGGCAAGTGGAGCTACATTTTGGGACATTGTAGGAGTGTACTTATCAGAAGGTCTGCCAGACTTGATCCGTGTGACGACTGTAACTTTGATTTCCCTTGTCGGTGAGACAGCTATGGCGGGAGCAGTAGGTGCTGGCGGTATCGGTAACGTAGCTATCGCTTATGGATTTAACCGTTACAATCACGATGTGACTATCTTGGCGACTATCATTATCATTTTGATCATCTTTTCTATCCAATTCTTGGGAGACTTCTTGACCAAGAAATTAAGTCATAAATAAAAAAGAGCCAATCGGCTCTTTTTATGATGTTTTTTTTCTGAAATTTTTTTAATAAGAACTTGTCCAATAAGGGCACCAAGTAGGGCACCGATAAGGACGCTTGCTACAAAGAGAAGGATAGTGCCAGAGTTAGGTGCGACCATGACGCGGTCAATATAGTCCTGAGATTTGCCACGAGCTACAAGAGTTGCTATATAAGCCTGAGGAGTTAGCCACATCAGTAGGATAGGGCCAGTAGTACCAAATGCAAAGATTAGGAAGGAAAGAAGGTTTTTGATCTTATCTTTGTAGTGACCTAGATGAGCGATGCCATCCGCTGCAAGCCCGCAGATGATTCCTGGAAGAAAGGCTCCGGCACCATGCTTGCTCCCGAGGAAAAAGAGAGAGATAACGAGCCCAATCGTTGTAATCGCCCCAAAACGAGGTACTTTTGTTAAAAGTAGCATATAGACGCTACCTCCCACAAGAGCAGAAAAAGCAGGGGCATAAAACATATTTCCAGTGTGGTCGACAAGGTTTCCTAGTAGAACCCCCACTCCGATACAGAGAAAGTAGACAAGGGCAGCTACAAGGGTCGTCAAGATATTCTTTTTCATAAATTCTCCTTCGTATATCTGATGTTTTTCATTGTACCATGCTTGGCTCAGATTGTAAATGCTGGCCGACATTTGCTATTTGTCCGTAAACTAGATGAAAAAGGAACAGACTAAAGCTATTTCTTTACTCCTCCGACTGTTCCAATCCTTTCATTTATGGTAAAATAGGACTATTAAGTTATAAAGAGGATTCCCTATGAAATTACAAAAACCAAAAGGAACGCAGGATATTTTACCTGCTGAGTCTGCCAAGTGGCAGTACGTTGAAGGCTTTGCGCGTGAAATCTTCAAACGCTACAACTACGCAGAAGTGCGTACCCCTATTTTTGAACATTACGAAGTCATCAGCCGTTCTGTTGGGGACACAACCGATATCGTAACTAAGGAAATGTACGATTTTTATGACAAGGGCGATCGTCATATCACCCTTCGTCCTGAAGGAACTGCTCCAGTCGTTCGTTCTTATGTAGAGAACAAGCTTTTTGCACCTGAAGTTCAAAAACCAAGTAAGTTCTACTACATGGGACCAATGTTCCGCTATGAGCGTCCACAAGCAGGTCGTTTACGCCAATTCCACCAGATTGGTGTGGAGTGCTTTGGATCAAGAAATCCAGCTACTGATGTGGAAACGATCGCTATGGCAGCCCACTTCTTGAAAGCAATCGGTGTTCAAGGTGTGAAACTACATCTTAACACTCTTGGAAATCCTGAAAGTCGTGCGGCTTACCGCCAAGCCTTAATTGACTACTTGACACCTATGAAAGATAGCTTGTCTAAGGATAGCCAACGTCGTTTGGAGGAAAACCCTCTTCGTGTCTTGGACTCTAAGGAAAAAGAAGACAAGGCAGCAGTGGAGAATGCACCATCTATCTTGGATTACCTCGATGAAGAAAGCCAAGCACACTTTGATGCTGTTCGTCAAATGTTGAAAAATCTTGGAGTAGACTATATCATCGATACCAACATGGTGCGTGGTTTGGACTACTACAACCACACGATTTTTGAGTTTATCACAGAAATCGAAGGCAATGAATTGACAGTCTGTGCAGGTGGTCGTTATGATGGCTTGGTTGCCTACTTTGGTGGCCCTGAAACTGCAGGCTTTGGATTTGGACTTGGTGTGGAGCGTCTCCTTCTGGTCCTTGAAAAACAAGGTGTGGCACTGCCTATCGAAAACGCTCTAGATGTCTATATTGCTGTTCTTGGTGAAGGAGCAAATGTCAAGGCCTTGGAGTTGGTACAAGCCCTTCGCCAACAAGGATTTAAGGCAGAGCGAGATTATCTCAACCGTAAACTCAAAGCTCAGTTCAAGTCAGCTGATGTCTTTGCGGCTAAGACCCTCATCACGCTAGGAGAGAGCGAAGTCGAAAGCGGACAAGCGACGGTCAAGAACAACCAAACTCGAGAAGAACTAGAAGTTTCTCTTGATACCATCGGTCAGAATTTCAAAGAAGTCTTTGAAAAACTAGGATTCTAATGGTAGCATTCAAGCTGGGAAATACTTCCCAGCTTTTTTAGTTTATTTCCTCATGACCTTATTAAAAAGCCGATTGTTAAAATTAATATTTTTAAAAATAGTCAGGAAAATGCTGATAATTTTGGATAAAAAGGGATGACATTATTCAAAAATATTGTAAACGGATACAAAAAGTGCTATGATATATCTAAGTAAGAAAAGGAGTCGATTATGCAGAACTTTAAAAAGAATGCGATACGTATGTTTGGATTTGTGGGTATACTTGTCTTATCTTTGACGGTGCTTACGACGGTGTTTGCAGCAGATGTTATAGATTACACAAATAAAACAACGATCACTGTTGACGGTCAGCCGTTAACAGCAGATACCAAAATCAGCACTGGTAAAGCTTTAGAAGCAACAAATAACATTTCTTTCCCAGACACTCAACAAATTAATGAAGGAGATGTGCTTGTACTTGACCTTCCAAAAGAATTGGGATTGATTACCAAGCTTGCATTTCCAATCACACATAGTAGTGGCGAGGTAATTGGGAATGCAGTAACAGACCCAAGTACTCAAAAAGTAACGATTACCTTTACCGATTATTTCTCTAAGAATTACAAAGATAAGGTAATGTCTTTGAAATATTCAGTGCGTCCAAACGTAACCAACTTACCAGAATCAGGTAAATATACTTTCCAATTCGGGACAGAAAATTATACCCTTAATTATGATAAAACAGATGGTGAAGCTGGTGACTATGAAATGAAATATGGTTACCAAGATTCAGAAAATCCTAACCGCATCAAGTGGCGTGTTGTTTTGAACGCAGTTCAAGATAAATTAAACAACATGGTTATCAAGGATGACTTTAGTGATAGTGGACAAGTCTTGGTAGAAAGTTCCTTCCGTGCAGTCCGTTATGCAACTCAACCAGAGAAGATTCCAAATGAAGCAGCTCTTCTTAAATTGGAACCAATCGATAACTTTAGCAAAAAAGCCGAATTTACTCGAAATGCGGATGGTAAGATCACAGGGTTCACCATTAACTTTGGTGACAACTGGAACTGGGCAATGTACATTGAGTACACAACAGAATTAACGTCAGAACTTCCAAAAGGTACTAAAGTTGCCAATGTTTTGGAATGGTCAGCAAGTAACTTTAACAAGTCACGTTCGATTGAAGCTTTGACGCGTTTAGAAACTGGTTCAGGTGAAGGAAGTGGTGATAGAACAACCACAACTACAACTTCAACAACGACTTCAACAACGACAACAACAGAAGAGCCGTCAACAACTTCAACGACGACAACAACAGAAGAGCCGTCAACAACTTCAACGACGACAACGACAGAAGCACCGTCAACAACTTCAACGACGACAACGACAGAAGCACCGCCAACAACTTCAACGACTACCACAACAGAAGAGCCAACGACAACTTCTACAACTACCACAACAGAAGGTCCAGCGACAACTACTACAACCACAACAGAAGAACCAGCGATAACTTCTACAACTACCACAACAGAAGAACCAACGACAACTTCTACAACTACCACAATAGAAGAACCAACGACAACTACCACAATAGAAGAGCCAACGACTAGCTCAACAACAACGACAACTCCTGAAGGTTCAACGCAATCAACAGAAGTCTCATCAACAACAACGACAGATGATAAACCTCAGCTTCCTAAAACTGGGGAAACAGTGGAAGCTGGCTTAGTAACAGCAGGTGTCTTTATCTTATCAGCTATAGTTGTGTTGAATCGTAGATATAACAGATAAAAAAGAGAGAGTCAACCCCTCTCTTTTTTTAAATATTATAATAATTTTGTGTATAAAAAACGAACAAAGTATTCATTGTTGACAGTTGGAATTTTAACTACCTTCCAATTAGGTCAAGGGTATGTCAAAACTGATACAATTGATTTTTCAAATAATACGGTTATTCAAAATCAGGATAAGAAAGCTTCTTCATTAAATAAGAATACAATTAAAATAGTGAAACTACTACTAATATAAAAAAAAGAGGTGGTAACAGATGAGGAAAAGTCTGCAGTTTTAATACTGGAAGATTCTACTTCTACAATGGAGGTAGCAGAAAAATAAACAGGCAAGTTTCGTTATGATAAGGAAGTTGCTGAAGAAAATCCATCAAACGAGTAACTTGTCTGAGAAAAACTAGTCACTGAGTAGCAAAAGCACAACAAGATAAGGTTCCCCCCGATAGCTCTACCACCTAAGCAGGACGAAAAAGTCGTTAGTAGGCACAACTCAAGAACTCAGGAAACTGCTATATGTCAAGATAAGATATTATCAGAAACAGGAGAACAATCATAGTTAGGTCTACTTGGAAGCTTGATGTCATTCTTGACATTTATCGATATTATAGATAAAAAACACGACCATTAAAGACTGTTTTTATCCAAAAATGAATAAAAAAACGAAATATTTTTAAAAAAGCAAGAAAAAACGTAAAAAAATCTTGTAAATGGCTATAAAAAATGCTATGATACAACTGAATAATTTTAAAAAGGAGATTATGTGATGAAGAAATCACAGCTTAGCGTAACGCGTATTCTAGCGTTTGTAAGTATTTTGGTTCTTTCATTAGCGACGCTTACGACAGTCTTTGCTACTGATGTTACCAACTATACTTTGAAAACAGAAGTTAAAGTTGATGGAAAGCCATTAACTGCAGATACTAAGATCACGACTGGTCGTGTCTTAGAAGCAACAAATTCACTTACTTTCCCAGACTCTCAAAAGATTAATGCTGGGGATACACTGACTTTGGACCTTCCAAAAGAATTGGAACTAACTACTAAACTTGAATTTCCAATCCTTCATAGTAGCGGTCAAGTGGTCGGAAATGCTGTAACTGACCCAGCCACAGGAAAAGTAAAAATTACTTTCACGGACTACTTCTCTAAAAATCCCCTAAACAAAGTTATGTCTTTGCAATACTCAGTTCGTCCAAATGCAAACACTTGGAAAGATTCTGGTAAGTATACTTTTAAGTTTGGGGACAAAACTTACCATGTAACCTATGAGAAATTCGTAGGTGTTCCAGGTGACCATGAATACAAAGTTGGTTATCAAGATAAAGCAAATCCTAAACGTATCAAATGGCGTATCCTTTTGAACGCTGTTCAAGATAACTTGGATAACTTGGTTATCACTGATGACTTCAGCGATCATGGACAAGTGCTTGTAGAAAGTACATTCCGTGCTGTACGTTACCCAACTCAACCAAGCAAAATTTTAAATGTAGACGAATTGTACAAGTTGAAACCAACTGAAGATATCACTAAGAAAGCTGTATTCACGAAAAATGCAGCAGGTCAAATCACAGGATTTAACTTCAATCTTGGGAATATTGGCAAAGAGTCAGTCTGGATTGAATACTCAACTGAACTTACTCAAGATTTTCCAAAAGGAACTAAAGTAGACAACACATTGAAGTGGAAAGCTACTAATTTCCCTAAAGAGCGTACTCTTACTGAACAAGCTCGTTTAGAAACTGGTTCAGGTGATGGTGGTGGTAATACAACAACAACCACCACAACAACAACGACGACTACTACAACCACAACAACAACGACTACAACAACAACTGAGGCCCCAACAACAACAGAAGCTCCAACAACAACAGAAGCCCCAACAACTACTGAAGCCCCAACAACAACAGAAGCTCCAACAACAACAGAAGCTCCAACAACAACAGAAGCTCCAACAACTACTGAGGCTCCAACAACTACTGAAGCTCCAACAACAACAGAAGCTCCAACAACTACTGAGGCTCCAACAACAACTGAGGCTCCTACAACAACAGAAGCTCCAACAACAACTGAGGCTCCTACAACAACAGAAGCCCCAACAACAACTGAGGCTCCTACAACAACAGAAGCTCCTACAACAACAGAAGCTCCAACAACAACAGAAGCTCCAACAACAACAGAAGCTCCTACAACAACTACTGAAGCTCCAACAACAACAGAAGCTCCAACAACAACAGAAGCTCCTACAACAACAACAGAAGCTCCAACAACAACAGAAGCTCCTACAACAACAGAATATCATAACCCACATGGTAGAGGTGACGGTAGCACTACAACAACTACAACAACAACTACTACTACTGAAGAACCAGGTCGTCCAGGAAACGGAGATGGAGATGGTAGAACAACTACAACTCCAGAACCAGGTCGTTCAACTACAACAGAAGAAGGACCAACTCTTCCATTTACTGGTGAAGCTACAAGCCTAGTACTTGTATTGGCAGGTGTGGTAATCATGTCAGGTACTGTAGTAATGAAACGTAAATTTTCTAAATAATATTAGATAAATTACTTTAGAGAGGAGAGAGCATTGCTCTCTCCTTTTTTAAATGTTAAAATGATGGAGTAGTAGATACCTATCCTTCCCTTTTCAAGGGGAAACCCCACTTATCACGAAGTCACAAAGCCAACATTACAATACTAGCTAACGTAGCCGATAGCAAACAGCAAACAGAAGTTGGTTAAAAACATAGAGGAGAAATCAATAATGGAAAATTGGTTGACACAATGGCAGAAATTAAAGGAAAAATATCCGAAGGGTGTCCTTTATGTCAGTAGTGCCTTGCTACCGATGACCATCATGCTGGTGGTATGGTTTTTCATGGGGAGTTATCCTTTTGGAAATAAAAGTTTAATGACCGTTGTCTTTGATCAACAGTACATTAGTTTTTATGGATTGCTAAAGAATGCCATTCTATCTGGTGATTTAAGTAGTCTGACATATTCCTTTACTAAATCTATAGGTGGAGATATGATTGGTGAGTTGGGCTATTATTTGATGAGCCCTTTCAATTTTATTTATGTTCTTCTGCCTTTAAAATATATAGGATTATCTGTTTTTCTAACAATCTGGCTTAGATATGGAGCTTTTGGACTTTCCTTTGCTCATCTCTTAATTAAACGTTATAAGGGTGCAGGGACAAAACGATGGATGGTTCCCTTGTTTGCGACAGCTTATGCCCTGTCTGGTATGTTGGTATCCTACCAGATGAATGTTATCTTTTATGATGCCATGTTCATGCTTCCTCTTGTCATCCTATATCTAGAGCAGTTGTTAGATGGCAAAGCGGCTTATCCATATGCCTTTGTACTAGGCTTAACGGTATTCCTTCAATTCTACATGGGGTATATGATTTCGATTTTTATCGTCCTATACTCTTGCTATTATGTTTCGCCACGTCCCTCTATCCAGGGAACTCTGAAACAAAAGCTAAAACACTTCTTGAGTCCTTTGGTAAAAACATTTGCCTTCTCCGTCATTGGAGTTGCAACAGCTTCGATATTGATCGTACCAGTATTTTATAATCTTCTTGAGAGTAAGGGACAAGCAGGAGGAGCCATGACATTTTCCATGGCCTTTCAGATTAACCCCTTAGACATTCTATCCAAACTAACTATCGGGGGCTTTGATGCGCAATCAGGTTGGGCAGCTGGACCAAACCTGCCAAATATCTATATTGGATCTCTCGGGTTTATCGGCTTTATATTGTACTTTACATCAAGAAAGATAGTCAAAGAAAGAAGATGGGCTGCGGGAGTGGTTACTCTCATTTTCTTTACTTCCTTTGTCAATGAATTTGTGAGTAAGATTTGGCATATGGGACAAAACCCTGCCGGATTCTTCTTCCGCTTCTCATGGTTATTCTCTTTCTTCATGCTACTTCTAGCCTATCAAGCATTAAAAGAGAAATTTAAAATCTCTCGCCGAGAGAGATTGCTATCAGTTGTAGCCCTAGTCTTATCGACAATCTACCTCTATACTAAAGACTTTACCTATCTACCAAAAAAACAACCTGAGGCTCTAACTCTGTTTATCAATAGCCATTTTATTGCTATTGTGATACTGGTTGTATCAGCTACAGCTACAGGATTTTATCTATACTGGGAACGCTCTGCCAAGTCCCAGAAAGAAAAGAAAAGGGTATTGGTGATTGCGGCTGGATCTGTAGTGGTATTGCTGTTATTATTACAAACAGGTTATCTCTTTTCTCGTGTAGTCTTAACTCTACTCATTTACTTAGCTGTACTGGCCTTGCTACGTCCAGGAATGATTCGCTTAGCTGTTATCTTGTTATCAACTCTGACAGTATTTGAGCTAGGATACAATGCCTATCTATCACAAGTGACCTTTAGTTATGCAAATGTTGATGAATTTGTGGACGGAACGCTTTCGGTTAAACGTGTGACGGATAAAATCCAAGAAAACGCAGATCAGCCTTTCTATAGAATTGCAACGACCTTTGCCTATTCTCGAACAACTCCATCTCTGATAGGTTATCCAGGTTTGAGTACTTTTAGTTCAAATTTGGAGAGGTCCACTATGAATCACTTTGCCTATATGGGGGATCAAGCGGGCGATGAAGCAATTGAATACGAAAATGGAACTCCTCTGACAGATGCCTTATACGGTGTTCGCTATTATATGGATATCAAGGATCTGGAACCTGCTGAGAAAGAAGCTCATCCTGAGAGAATGTATTTCACTCGTTTTGCCAGCCGTTTTGACATGCAACGTTATTTCACGCGTAAGGTCTATGAAGATGAGCGCTATATTGTGTACGAAAATCCAAATTCTTTCCCATTAGCCTATGGAACAAATGATTTGGTAAGAAATATCAACTTTGGTAAGAATAACGCTATTCAAAATCAAAACATCATCCTCAACTCCATGGAAGGTGTGAAAAAAGGCGAGGAAAACTACCTCGACTACTTCAAACCTCTAGCCTACGGAGATGTTGAGACAGAAAATCTTACAGAGGAAAATGTTGACAAAGAAAAGGGAACTGCAGTCTACAAGCGTGTGGACTCTTCTAAAGATGCAGTGGTTCGTTACCGAATTACTCCTCGAACAGACTTGACTTATTACTTCTTTGTGCCTGCAAGTCTAAATTCAGAAAAAGATTACTCAGTCCTCTTAAATGGCAAGTGGTTTACTCATTCTAAGAGAAACACGCAACGTCAACTCTGGCAAATCGCAGATAATGCAGTTGATCAAGAATCTGTACTTGAGTTCCGTTTTAAAACTGATAAAGTTGACCTTTCAAACGCAGGTGTTTATCGTGCAGAGATCAGTCAAATTCAAAGTGCTTTAGAAAAACGGAAGGCACAAGGCCTACAAGTTGAGAAATTCTCAAATACTTATATCGTCGGTTCAGTGAATATCACGGACGACAGTAAATATATGATGACTTCCATCCCTTATAGTGAAGGTTGGAAAGTGAAAGTTGACGGTAAGTATGTTCCTGTGACAAAAGCTTGGAACAGTTTTATTTCCTTCCCGATTACTTCCGGACAACATAAGGTAGAATTTGTTTTCTCTCAGAAAGGAAGGATTACAGGAGCTCTACTGACTCTCATCAGTCTATCAACTTTGTATATCATCAGAAGAGATTACAAAAAGGATGATAAAAACCAGCTGAAAGAAAGTCAAGACGCTCCATCAGCTGACTAAGCAATCTTTTATCAACTATAAAAAATACGGTCAGGATACCATTCCTGACCTTTTTCTTTTACAAAATGACAAAAAGCTTAAACTTTTTGACAAATATGCTTGTCAAAAATAAAAAGATATGTTACAATGAAATCAAGATAAAGAACAAAGGAGAAAAAAGGCATGCTAAAAAATCGTCTAAAAGAGCTTCGGGCTCGCGATGGTTTGAATCAAACTGAACTGGCCAAGCTAGCAGGCGTGTCCAGGCAAACCATCAGTTTGCTAGAACGAGATGAGTACACGCCATCCGTCGTCATTGCCCTGAAGATTGCTCAGATATTCCATGAGCCGGTCGAGTCGGTCTTTCGTTTAGAGGAGGATGAGTGATGAACAAGTATAAAGTGATTTATTATCTATCTATAGTTGTGTTTATCGTAAATCTTTTGGCTATGATTGGAAGCCTATTTGGTTGGTTTACGATCGTAGAAGGCAAGTACCTCTTCTGGAATAATATAGTGCTACTATTAGTCTTTAGATGGGTAGAGAAAAAAATAAAGTTTAAAGAGCTCGTAAAAGGAGAAAAGTTATGAAAGAGTTTTTAGCAGGTTTTCAAATCGATACTGAGCACAAAGCACTTGCAGGTGTTTGTGCAGGCTTAGGAAATTATTTTAACATTCAAGCCAATATCGTTCGTTTGGTGACAATCTTCTTGTTCCTCTCTTCGACTGAGATTGGGATTATAACAGTAACTCTCTATGCCTATCTAGCAGGTTGGCTTGGGAATGACCCCTTGGGAGATGGAGCGAAGAAAGCAAGAAACCAAGCTATTCTCTTACTTGCTGTTTGTTTGCTTTTGGTATCACTAGGAGCAGAAGGTTTGACAGCTATTTTTGAATCAGGTAAGTCCCTAGGTCAATGGTTGTCTGGCTTGTTTTAGAAAGAGGTTAAAAGATGGAAAAGAAACATGTCATTTTCGCACTGAAACTTTTTATTGCCGGAGTTTTATTAGGAATACTTGCTGGTTTCCTTGGCGTTAATCCTTTAGGTATCAATCAAGGGCAAGTAGTCATTGCCTTGGAATCACTCTTTCTTGTTCTAGGGCTGATTACGATGATTCTAACATTTTATTTTGTTAGAAAAAGCCATAAGGCCTATCAGAGCTACCAAAGAGAAGAAGAGGACGAAGAAAACGAACAAGACTATCTTGCTATGTATCGTTTCTTGGATTATGGTACGGTAGCTTGGAATGTTTGCCAAATTAGTATGCTAGCCTGCTTACTTTTAGATTTGGGAGGTTTAGGCCCATCAGCAGCATCCTTACTTTTGATAGTTGTAGGTATCTGGTCGGGTGCTTACTGCCTCAAAATCACTAGCAAGGTCCGTAACTACAAACTGTCTATTATGGCAACCCCTAAGGAAGTTTTGGAATACCTCGATACTTATGATGAGGGAGAAAAACAGGCTGAGATGGAAGAAGCTTACTTGATCTTGTTCAAGGTCAATCAAATCCTCATTCCTGGCATCTATGTTGTCTTAGTAGTACTATCTGTAGTATTGGGTCAAGTGCAGTTGGTTGCTCTACTCGTGGCAGTGGTCATCCATTTGTACACGAATGTTGCACAATTGCGCAAAACAAAACGTTATTTCAAATAGGAGAATCTTATGAAAATACTTAAAAATATTGGCTGGTATAGTCTTACTTTCTTATCATTTATTATGATTTATAGTTTTATTCAGGGTGTAGGTGTGGCAGCGATGAAGTTGGGAGCACCTGACTACGTTTTTGTCCCTGTTTATGTCTTATTAGCAGGAATTTTCACCTTTGTTACCTACAAGTGGTATAAGACAGGAACCGTTACGATTGAAAAAACAGCCCTTAACAAATACATCTGGTTGCCTGCCTTGGTATGGGCCCTTGTCATTGTTGCTCAATTCTTTTTGCCAAATGATCCATCAGTCAATCAACAGACGGCAGAACAATTGACTCATAATCAACCTCTCTTCGCTTTCTTCATGATAGTTGTCTTTGCGCCCCTGACAGAAGAGTTAACCTTTAGAGGTATGCTAGCTCGTTATGTTTTCCCTCAACAGGATAACATCAAGCAGACAGCTCTCTTTCTACTAGTAACAAGCATCATCTTTGCCCTCGTTCATTTCCCTGGAACTCCACAACAATTCCTAGTGTATGGTTCCCTCGGTTTGAGCTTGGGGTTGGCTTATATCAGCAAGGGTGGACTGACTTACAGCATTGCTTTACATGCTTTAAATAATTTAATCGGATTTTTAATGATTCTCATGCTATAATAGACTCAGGAGGAAGTCATGAAACGAGTGATATTATTAGCAGTGATTCAGGCAGTTGTTCTCTTCTTTATCATTGGAGCGCTTGCCTATGCTTTAAAAGGGGATTTCTTTTATAACTATCTAGCAGTTATCTTCGCACCAATTGCAGGGATTATGCGATTTGCGACAGCTTATGCAACGGAGATTGTTCTCCCTAAAAAGGCGGCAGAGATTGCGGAAAAGCGTAAAAAATAAAGAAATACTAAATCCAGCGAATGACTTTGCTGGATTTTTTCATTTATGAGAGGATTCTCTCAACTTTTCTGATGATTTTCATGAAGAGCCTGCGCTTTTATGGTAAAATAGTAACAGAATAAAAGAGGAGAGAAATCATGAAACGTAGTATGTATGCTGGTCGTGTTCGCGAGGAGCACATCGGACAAGAAATTACCTTGAAAGGCTGGGTTGCTCGTCGTCGTGACCTTGGTGGTTTGATCTTTATCGACCTTCGTGACCGTGAAGGAATCATGCAGTTGGTCATCAACCCTGAAAAAATATCAGCAGAGGTGATGGCAACAGCTGAGAGCCTTCGTAGCGAATTTGTCATCGAGGTAACTGGTCAGGTTGCTGCACGTGAGCAAGCAAATGACAAGTTGGCGACTGGAGCAGTTGAACTGAATGTAATAGCTCTTGCTGTACTCAATACAGCTAAAACAACACCATTTGAAATCAAGGATGGCATTGAAGCGAACGATGATACACGTCTACGTTACCGTTACCTTGATCTTCGTCGTCCAGAGATGTTGGAAAACCTTAAACTTCGTGCCAAAGTAACACATTCTATCCGTAACTACTTGGATGAGTTGGAATTTATCGATGTGGAAACACCATTCCTTTCTAAATCAACGCCAGAAGGGGCGCGTGACTATTTGGTACCATCTCGTGTCAATAAAGGGCATTTCTATGCTCTTCCTCAAAGTCCGCAGATTACAAAACAGTTGTTGATGAATGCTGGATTTGACCGTTACTACCAAATTGTTAAATGTTTCCGTGATGAAGACTTGCGTGGAGACCGCCAACCAGAGTTTACTCAGGTCGACTTGGAAACTTCTTTCCTTACTGAACAAGAAATCCAAGTTATTACAGAAGGCTTGATTGCGCGCGTGATGAAGGAAACAAAAGGCATCGAAGTGACACTGCCATTCCCTCGTATGAAGTACGATGATGCCATGGCTCTTTATGGTTCTGACAAACCGGACACTCGTTTTGAAATGTTGCTTCAAGACTTGACAGAAGTTGTCAAGGGTGTTGATTTCAAAGTCTTTTCAGAAGCACCTGCCGTCAAAGCCATTGTCGTCAAAGGTGCAGCAGATAACTACTCACGTAAAGACATCGACAAGATGACAGAAGTAGCCAAGCAGTATGGGGCTAAAGGTCTTGCTTGGGTCAAGGTTGTTGACGGTGAATTAAACGGTCCAGTTGCTAAGTTCTTGACTGGTATTCAGGAAGATTTGACAAGAGCACTTAGTCTTGAAGATAAGGACTTGGTTCTCTTTGTAGCAGATACGCTTGAAGTAGCCAATGCAACACTTGGTGCCCTTCGTGGACGTATTGCCAAGGAACTAGGCTTGATCGATAATGATAAATTCGACTTCCTTTGGGTGGTTGACTGGCCAATGTTTGAATGGTCAGAAGAAGAAGGTCGTTACATGAGTGCCCATCATCCATTCACCCTTCCTCAAGCAGAAACTGCTCATGAACTTGAAGGAGATTTGGCCAAGGTTCGTGCCATTGCCTATGATATCGTCTTGAATGGTTATGAACTTGGTGGTGGTAGCCTTCGTATCAATCAAAAAGAACTCCAAGAACGTATGTTCAAAGCTCTAGGCTTCTCAGCAGAAGAGGCCAATGACCAGTTTGGTTTCCTTTTGGAAGCTATGGACTATGGATTCCCACCACACGGTGGCTTGGCTATCGGACTTGACCGCTTTGTCATGCTCTTAGCAGGCGAAGAAAACATCCGTGAAGTGATTGCCTTTCCTAAGAACAACAAGGCAACTGACCCAATGACGCAAGCACCATCAACAGTAGCTCTTAAACAATTAGAGGAACTTAATCTACAAGTAGAACAAGATGAAACAAACGAAACTAACTAAAAAGTGGTACCATTATCTGCGCCGCTTTGCTTATCGGGTGAAGATTTTGCGTGTTTTGCAAGGTATCTCCCGAGAAAAATACGATGAAAAAATATCAGCTTCTCTGGTATATGGTTTTCTATCAGCAGTAGCCGTCAATTTTTTCTTCCAACCAGGGCATGTTTATTCAAGTGGAGCAACAGGTTTAGCACAGATCATTTCTGCGCTTAGTAAACACTGGTTTGGCTTTTATTTCCCGATATCAGTAGCCTTTTACGCCATCAATATCCCACTGATGATTTTAGCCTGGTACCAAATTGGACATAAGTTTACGATTTTTACCTTTATCACGGTATCCATGAGCTCACTCTTTATCCAGTTTGTGCCAGTGGTCGTCTTGACAGAGGACCCGATCATCAATGCCCTTTTTGGGGGTGTCGTTATGGGATTGGGAATTGGCTTTGCTCTACGCCATAATATCTCCAGCGGTGGAACAGATATTGTCAGCCTGACCATTCGTAAGAAAACAGGTCGAAACGTCGGTAGTATCTCCTTCTTAGTGAACGGTACAATTATGCTGATTGCAGGATTGACCTTTGGTTGGAAATATGCTCTCTATTCTATGATTACTATCTTTGTCTCAAGTCGTGTAACAGATGCAGTTTTCACCAAACAAAAACGCATGCAGGCCATGATTGTCACCAGTAATCCAGATGCGGTAATTGAGAAAATCCACAATAAATTGCACCGTGGGGCAACTATGATCCATGATGCTGAAGGAACCTATAATCACCAACGTAAAGCTGTTTTGATTACAGTCATCACTCGTGCAGAGTTCAATGATTTTAAACACATCATGAAGCAAGTTGATCCGACAGCCTTTGTTTCTGTATCTGAAAATGTTCATATTTTAGGACGATTTGTCGAGGTTGAAAACTAGTCAGCTAGACAAATAGAATATACAAAAAACCAACTCTAAAGATAGAGTTGGTTTTTCTTATTTTTCAATGATTTCGTGTGCAATCACCTGACGATAGCAGATTTGACGATTTTCTTTGACATCATTGATGATTTGAAGAATGGTTTCAAACGAAGTTCGACCAAGTGATAGACTGTTGATGTCCACGTAGGCTGCTAGATTTAATCTCGGGTTTATAGAGTCAAAGCTGAGAACAGGAATATTGAGATTGTGTTCGCTAAGGTAGTTGCAAACTCCTTCAGCTAAAAGGCTGTCAGTCGTGATAATGGCATCGGTCTGAGGATCGTGTTTGAAGAGTTGTTTGCTGAAATTATAACCCTTTTCTTCAAGAAATTCATCAGCGAAAAAGGTACGATGGATATCTAGGGATAGTTTGTGGTCTTGAAGGGCTTGCTCGTAACCTGTCAGACGGTCCTGAGTAACATAAAGTTTCTTTGTACCTCCGATAAAGGCAATTCGACTGCATCCTTTTTTGATAAAGTATTCTGTAGCATCATAGCCAGCTTGTACATTATCATTATCCACGAGTGGGATAAATGGGGAAAGTGATTTCCCAAGGATAAGGAAAGGAAATTGCTCATCGACGACTAGATTCACTAGAGGGTCATTTTCTTGGGCATACAAGAAGATAAGACCGTCAACACGCTTACCATAGACCATCTGAGAAATAGCGTCAAGACGTTCTTTTTCGTTTTTTCCAGTGGCGATTTGAATGGCATAGTGATTTTCTGAGGCAACCTGTGCAATCCCTCTCAGAACAGAAGGAAAGAAAGGGTTTTGATAGAAAGCATCAGAGTCGTCTGGAAGAACCAAACCAATGACTTGCGTGTAACTGCTAACTAAGCTTCTCGCATTGAGATTGGGATGGTAGTTGAGTTCTTTCATTGCCTTGCGAACTCGTTTTTTTGTCTCATCGCTAATAGTTGATTTGTTTTGAATAACACGGGTTACGGTTGAGGGTGAAACCCCTGCAGCCTTGGCCACGTCTTTAATCGTAACAGGCATAATAATCTCCTACTTATGGTAGTCTGGATCACGAAAATGCGTTTTGTAAAAGATAGTGACCAGGTACAGAACAAATAAAATATTTTGAATAGTAATCAAAGTTGACATGTTTTGGCCTAGGAGACCGAGAATCATGGCAAGCAAAGTTGGTAATCCTAAACAGTTCAAGATGAAATGATAGCACTCTTTATAGGTTTTAAATGAGAAGAGACGTGATTTTTTCGTAAAGTAGAGCAAGAGGCTAGAACCTAGAGCGACAATGAAAAAATTAAGTCCAAAGAGAAAACTAGAACCCAGCACAAGAAAGAGGCTAATATAGACACGATTCTGTTGGTACCAGTCTTTAGAAATGGCTTGTGTTAAGCTTTCCTTGTTTTGGAAACTTTCAGTCGTGATCGCATGATAGCGAATGCTGGTTAGTTCTTTTCCTTGCTTGCTGATGACGAGTTGCTCAGGTTCAAAATGAAGAAGTAATTCCCCAGGGAAACTTGAACTAGAAGTATCTCCAATTTGAACAGAAGCTTGATGAGGAGTTGCCCCCGTATAGCTTAGTTTTCCATCTACAATCTGAGCATTGGTAGCTAGATCCTGAACGACTTCGTCCGTAAATGGAGCATAGACATCATCGATGAACGTCTCTAAAGGATAGGTTTCCTGAGAACTGTTCTGGATAGCAATAGGCACCATGGATAAGCTAATCAAGAAAATACTGGTAAAAATCAGTTGAAACCAGTTTAGACCAAAACGTTGAGATAGGGGCTTACGAAATCCCCAAATACTATTAAAATAAGAAAATGGATATGGTAACATAAATCTCTTTCTATAGGCATTTTTCTATACGAGTATTATATAGAGAAATGTTTTTTATTTCAAGCGGGGATAGTAGGATCCTTGGTAAAAGTGAATGTTTGTTATGATTCATCCACTAACTAACAAGGTAATCTCAGCAAGCTCTTGTTTCTCACCAGACAATCGATGTACAAGTTCAAAAATGAAAAAGGGTGGCGGGGGTGTATATTACCCCTTGTCGCCACCGCTTGTAAGTCCTGAAACGAAGTTCTTTTGCAAGAAGAAGAAGAGTGTACAGATTGGAAGAGCGATGAGGATAGCACCTGCTGAGAAGTAGGCGATCTTCAAGTTCTTCGCATTGCTGACGAAGGTTTGTAGACCAACGGCAACTGTAAAGTATTCTTTTTCACGAAGCAAGAAACTAGAGAGGATATAGTCTCCGAAAGGTCCCATGAAGGCCCAGAGTGCTTGTACAGCAACCATTGGGCGAACAAGAGGGAGAACGATTTGCCAGAAGCGGCGGAAGTGTCCTGCACCATCTAGTTTTGCAGACTCATCAAGAGACATTGGCACGGTATCAAAGTAACCTTTCATCAACCAAGCATTCATAGGGATACCACCACCGACGTAGAGGAAGATGAGGAACCAGCTATGGTTAAGGGCGTTCAACATGAGGGCCATAACAAAGAAGGCAGTCAAAGCAGCCATTGTTGGCACCATTTGGATAATCAAGAAGAAGACCAAACTTTGTTTACGAGCCAAGAAGTTGTAACGGCTGTAGGCATAACCAGCAAGTACGATAATACTTGTCTGAACAACCATAGTGATCAAAGCGATGATCAAAGTGTTGAGGTACCATGTGCCGTACAAGGTTTCTGTAAAGAGCCCTTTGAAGTTATCAAGACTGAAATTAACATTGCTGTCGAGCTTGAAGGCCACAACGTTACCGGCCTTAAAGGCTGACATAATCGTGATTAAAAGAGGATAGATAATAACGATTGAAAGTCCAATTAAGTAAAGATAAGTAAGGGTTTGAGTCAGTCTACGTTTGATTTTGATTGAGTTATTCATCTTAGACGTCCTCCATATCAAATGCGTGTAGTTTCTTGAATGCAATCATAGAAATAGAGATGACAATGATTGAAATAATCAAGGTAACGGCAGCTGCCATAGAGTATTGAGGAGCTGTACCAGTTGTCAAACGGTAGATCCATGAGATCAAGATATCGGTTGAACCAGCTCCACCACCGACACTACCAGGACCACCACCATTGAAGAGATACATGATAGAGAAGTTGTTGAAGTTGAAGGTGTATTGGCTGATCAAAGTAGGTGCCGCAACGGCCAAAATCATTGGGAAAGTGATGTTGCGGAATTTTTGCCAAGCGTTTGCACCGTCGATATAAGCTGCTTCATACAAGTCATTTGGAATAGACTGTAGGATACCGAGAGTCAAGACGTAGATATAAGGGAATCCAAGCCAACCTTGCATCATAATCAAGGCAACCTTAGTCCAAGTTGGGTTTGTCTTCCAAGGAATAAGAACGCCATCTAAGAAAGGAAGAAACTTAGCAAAGATAGGCAATACTTGAGTGTTGATAGCTCCGACACTATCGTTAAACATGTTTGAGAATGTCAAGATAGTGATGAAGGCTGGAACAGCCCAAGGAAGAAGGAAGATAACACCAAAGATACGTTTCCCTTTGATGAATGGTTGGTTAGCAATAATAGCTGTAAAGATACCGAGTACGATTTGCAAAGTAGATGCAGATAAAGCCCAGATAATAGTCCAAGAAAGAACAGAACCGAAGGCTGAACGGAAAGTACTCAAGCTCCAGATGTTTGTGAAATTAGTCAATCCAACCCAATCCAACAATTTATTTGGTGGTAAATGTTGGAAATCATAGTTGGTAAAGGCAATCATCAAGGTTACAATAACTGGGAAGATGATAGCAAATGTCATGGCAACATAAGATGGGATGATGAGTAAGTATGGGAACCCATTTTCATAGATTCCTTTAATCATATCCTTCAATGTCAATGGGACAGGAATGCCATTATTGATACGTTTTGCAATCGTATGAGCGTCTTTAATATTGAAAATATAGAAGGCTAGATAAACAATTACAAAGATAGAGTGAAATGCACCACGAATCAACATGAAGAGAGAGTTATCACGTCCAGGTTTTTCACCGAGTGTGATCAAATTGCTCAATTCAGGTGCTGCAAGTGCTACAAAATAGAGGACAAAAACTACTGTTACAGCAAGGAAGATAAAACCTTTAGCTTTTTGTTTGTTATATATTTGCCCCAACCCAGGGATCAATGAAAGCAAGGCTGCTTTTTTTGGTTGTTGTTCCATGAGTGCTCCTTTCATAAGATATGAGCTCAGAGCTCGATGCTAATCAGCAAGGTTACTGAAAACATTGTCAGTGTATTTAAAAATCAAGGGAGATGTTTGAATTATCTCCCTTGAAGCAATCAATTAGTTACCAAATTTTTGTTGGATTGTTTCTTTGATCAATGTTACAGCATCATTAGCAGCTGTTTTAGCATCTTTCTTACCGCTTACAGCGTCAAAGAGCATTGTTTTAGCTGGGTCCCAAACTGTTGACATTTGAGAGATGTTTGGCATTGGTTGAGCGTTCTTGAACTGTTCGATAACGGCAGTTGTCAACTCATCTTTTTTACCTTCTGCGTAAGCACGGGCTTCAGTGTTCGCTGGGATTTCGTTAGTAGCATCGTAGAATGCTTTTTGTTGTTCAGTTGAAACAAGGAAGTCTACAAATTTTTGAGCCCCTTCAAGGTTTTTAGTGCTTGATGGGATGATCCAAGCTTTACCACCACCAAAGGCTGCGTAGTTTTTACCGTTTGGAAGAGTTGGGATAGTTGCAACACCGTAGTTCACTTTAGCGTCTTTGAATGCTTGAGCTTTCCAAGGTCCGTCGATGATTGCAGCTGTTTTACCTTCTTGGAATTGAGTTTGGATCAAGTTTGCAGCACCTTCAGTGTCTTGCATACCTTTAGGCCATTTTTCGTACCAAGTTTTAGCGTATTCAATACCTGCGATAGCACCGTCATTAGCAAGACCGATATCTTTAGGATTTTTACCGTTGTCACCAAATACGTAAGCACCGTTACCTGCAAGAAGTCCGTATGCGTAGTAGAAGTTAGTCCAGTCAGCTAGGAAAGCAGTTGTTTTTCCTTCTTCACCAGCAAAAGCGTATTTGCTATCTTTAGCAAGGTTTTCTAAGTCAGCAAATGTTTTTGGAGCTTCTTTAATCAAGTCTTTGTTGTAGTACATAACAAGTGACTCGATAACAGCTGGAGCACCGTAAACTTTTCCACCAACAGTTACAAGAGATTTAGTAGTGTCATCTGTTTTAGCACCGTCGCTCAAAGTTACTTCTGAAAGTTGTCCGTCAGTACCAAGGCTACCTACACGGTCGTATGGAGCCATCATAACGTCAGCAGCTTTACCTGATTGGTTATCAAGTGAAAGGTTGTCGAGTCCACCTAATTGGTCACCAGTTTTAATAGTAACTTTTACACCAGCTTCTTTTTCGTAAGCTTTTGCAGCTGATTCTGCGAATGCTTTATATTGATCTTCAACGTAGAAAGTGATTTCTTGACTTCCTGATGTAGAAGAATCAGCAGCTTTATCAGCAGTTTTGCTTCCGCAAGCTACCAAAAGCAAGCTAGCAAGAGTAGCAGTACCAAGTACGGCAGCGCTCTTCATGAATTTAGTTGACATAGTGTATTCCTCCTAAAGAATAACAAATTTTAATTTCGAGGAAACGCAAACGTTTTCCCTTATGACCATAGTATAGCACAAACAGAAAACGGTTGCAAGCGTTTTTTATAAAAATTTTTTAAAAAGCTTAAAGTTAAGAAAAACAGAAAACGGTCCCTATAATAGGAAGGAAAGATAAATAATCAAGGAAAAATGTTCGGAAATGGAATGAATGGAAACGATTGCACATTTTTTTTAAAAAAATTATCAAGGGCAGAGAAGATGATATAGTAAATTTTGTTTTTAATAATATGAATAAATCCAAAAAAAGTTTTTTAAAAACGCTTGCATTTCTTTTGGAAATGGGTTATACTTTAATTAGCGCAAACGTTTGCGCAAAAATTGAAGTAATTAACAATATAAACACTTGAGGTGCTAATATGAAAAAACGTCAAAGCGGTGTGTTGATGCACATCTCATCACTTCCAGGAGCATACGGAATCGGATCATTTGGTCAAAGCGCCTATGATTTCGTTGACTTCTTGGTTCGCACGAAGCAACGCTACTGGCAAATCCTTCCTTTGGGAACAACTAGCTATGGGGATTCTCCTTACCAATCATTCTCAGCCTTTGCTGGCAACACACATTTTATCGACCTTGATATTTTGGTAGAGCAAGGTTTGTTGGAAGCAAGTGATCTTGAAGGTGTGGACTTTGGTAGCAACCCAAAAGAAGTAGACTACGCTAAAATCTACTATGCACGTCGTCCGCTTTTAGAGAAAGCTGTCAAACGTTTCCTTGAAGTTGGAAATGTCAAAGACTTCGAAAAATTTGCGCAAGAAAATCAATCATGGCTTGAACTCTTTGCAGAGTATATGGCGATCAAAGAGCATTTTGACAACCTTGCTTGGACAGAATGGCCAGATGCAGATGCTCGTGCTCGCAAAGCTTCAACTCTTGAAAGTTACCGTGAGAAATTAGCTGACAAGCTTGTTTACCACCGCGTAACCCAATACCTTTTCTTCCAACAATGGTTGAAATTAAAGGCATACGCTAATGACAACCACATCGAAATCGTTGGAGACATGCCTATCTATGTGGCTGAGGACTCAAGCGATATGTGGGCTAATCCGCATCTCTTTAAAACAGATGAAAACGGAAAAGCAACACACATTGCAGGATGCCCACCAGATGAGTTTTCTGCAGACGGTCAACTTTGGGGGAACCCAATCTATGACTGGGAAGCAATGGACAAAGATGGCTATAAATGGTGGATTGAACGCTTGCGTGAAAGCTTTAAAATCTACGATATCGTTCGTATCGACCACTTCCGTGGATTTGAGTCTTACTGGGAAATCCCTGCTGGTTCTAAAACAGCGGCACCTGGTAAATGGGTGAAAGGACCTGACTACAAACTCTTTGCAGCTGTTAAAGAAGAGCTTGGTGACTTGAACATCATCGCAGAAGACCTTGGATTCATGACTGATGAAGTTATCGAGCTTCGTGAGCGCACTGGCTTCCCAGGAATGAAAGTCCTTCAATTTGCCTTCAACCCAGAACATGAAAGTATCGACAGCCCACACTTGGCACCAGCAAACTCAGTTATGTATACAGGAACACACGATAACAACACTGTTCTTGGTTGGTACCGTGATGAGATTGACGATCCAACACGTGAGTACATGGCACGCTATACAAACCGCAAGGAATACGAAACAGTAGTACATGCTATGCTTCGTACAGCCTTTTCATCAGTAAGCTTTATGACTATCGCTACTATGCAAGATTTGCTAGAGTTGGATGGTTCAGCTCGTATGAACTTCCCATCTACTCTTGGTGGAAACTGGTCATGGCGTATGACAGAGGATCAATTGACTCCTGCTGTCGAAGAAACTTTGCTTGACTTGACTACAATTTATCGCCGAATTAATGAAAATTTGGTAGAATTAAAGAAATAAGACAATATCAGGAGACATAAAAATGTTACCATTAAAAGAATTTGTACATAATCGTTACAATAAATCTATCGCAGAATGTAGCAACGAAGAGCTTTACCTTGCTCTTCTTAACTACAGCAAACTTGCTAGCAGCCAAAAACCAGTCAACACTGGTAAGAAAAAAGTTTACTATATCTCAGCTGAGTTCTTGATCGGTAAACTCTTGTCAAACAACTTGATTAACCTTGGTCTTTATGACGAAGTTAAAAAAGAACTTGCTGATGCAGGTAAAGAGTTGATCGAAATCGAAGAAGTAGAATTGGAACCATCACTTGGTAATGGTGGTTTGGGACGTTTGGCAGCCTGCTTTATCGACTCAATCGCTACACTTGGTTTGAATGGTGACGGTGTTGGTTTGAACTACCACTTCGGTCTTTTCCAACAAGTTCTTAAAAACAACCAACAAGAAACTATTCCTAACGCTTGGTTGACTGACCAAAACTGGTTGGTTCGCTCAAGTCGTAGCTACCAAGTGCCATTTGCACACTTCACATTGACATCTACTCTTTACGATATCGATGTACCTGGATACAAAACAGCTACTAAAAACCGTTTGCGCTTGTTTGACTTGGATTCAGTTGATTCTTCAATCATCAAAGATGGTATCAACTTTGACAAGACAGACATCGCTCGTAACTTGACTCTTTTCCTTTACCCAGACGATAGCGATAAACAAGGTGAATTGCTCCGTATCTTCCAACAATACTTCATGGTTTCAAACGGTGCACAATTGATCATCGATGAAGCAATCGAAAAAGGAAGCAACTTGCATGACCTTGCTGACTACGCAGTTGTACAAATCAACGATACTCACCCATCAATGGTTATCCCTGAATTGATCCGTCTTTTGACTGAACGTGGTATCGAACTTGATGAAGCAATCTCTATCGTTCGTAGCATGACTGCCTACACAAACCACACAATCCTTGCTGAAGCCCTTGAAAAATGGCCTCTTGAATTCTTGGAAGAAGTAGTTCCTCACTTGGTACCAATCATCAAAGAATTGGACCGCCGTGTTAAAGCAGAATACAAAGACCCAGCTGTTCAAATCATCGATGAGAGCGGACGTGTTCACATGGCTCACATGGATATCCACTACGGATACAGCGTAAACGGGGTTGCGGCTCTTCACACTGAAATCTTGAAGAACTCAGAGTTGAAAGCTTTCTACGACATCTACCCAGAAAAATTCAACAACAAAACAAACGGTATCACATTCCGTCGTTGGCTCATGCATGCTAACCCAAGATTGTCTCACTACTTGGATGAGATCCTTGGACGCGAATGGCACCATGAAGCTTCTAAATTAGAAGACCTTCTTTCATACGAAGACAAGGCTGCTGTCAAAGAAAAATTGGAAAGCATCAAAGCTCACAACAAACGTAAATTGGCTCGTCACTTGAAAGAGCACCAAGGTGTGGAAATCAATACAAACTCTATCTTCGATATCCAAATCAAACGTCTTCACGAGTACAAACGCCAACAAATGAACGCTTTGTATGTTATCCACAAATACTTGGACATCAAGGCTGGTAACATCCCTGCTCGTCCAATCACAGTATTCTTTGGTGGTAAAGCAGCTCCTGCCTACACAATCGCTCAAGATATCATCCACTTGATCCTTTGCTTGTCAGAAGTGATTGCCAACGATCCAGCAGTAGCACCACACTTGCAAGTAGTTATGGTTGAAAACTACAACGTTACTGCAGCAAGCTTCTTGATCCCAGCATGTGATATCTCAGAACAAATCTCACTTGCTTCTAAAGAAGCTTCAGGTACTGGTAACATGAAATTCATGTTGAACGGAGCTTTGACTCTTGGTACTATGGATGGTGCTAACGTGGAAATCGCTGAGTTGGTTGGAGATGAAAACATCTACATCTTCGGTGAAGATTCAGAAACTGTTATCGACCTTTATGCGAAATCAGCATACAAATCAAGCGAATTCTACGCTCGTAAAGCGATCAAACCATTGGTTGACTTCATCGTAAGCGATGCTGTTCTTGCAGTCGGTAAGAAAGAGCGCTTGGAACGTCTTTACAACGAATTGATCAACAAAGACTGGTTCATGACTCTTCTTGACTTGGAAGACTACATCAAAGTTAAAGAGCAAATGCTTGCTGACTACGAAGACCGTGATGCATGGTTGGATAAAGTCATCGTCAACATTGCTAAAGCAGGATTCTTCTCATCTGACCGTACAATCGCTCAGTATAATGAAGATATCTGGCACTTGAACTAAGATTCTTTGTAACAGATTATAAAACAAAAACGCATCTTAAATAGATGCGTTTTTTTGTATTTAGACTAGTTTATAGTGCTTTCCCAACCAGAATCTCTGCTTCGATAGTAATCTCTGTCAGTTGATTCCAGTCAATCTTGCTTTGGTCAACGTGGAAGAGCAGGGGAGTCATACTAATCAGGGCTTGGCGTTGCTCTGTTGTGACAGACTTGGTCAGAGAAGCTATCTGACTAGACTGGATGTTAAAATGTTCCTGGAAATGTTCTTTGATATCTTGGTTAGAATAATCTTTCTTTGTCAGTTGATCCTGTACCATTTGGCGGATTTCCTTGAGATGATTTTCAGTCGGGATAGCCTTGATTAAGATGCCGTCCTTGGATAATACACGGCGAAATTCTCCGTAGTTGGCAGGTGAAAAGATATCAAGCAGGATGTCCATGCTAGTGTCTTTTATAGGAAGACGAGCCAGGTCGCCAACAAACCAGTTGACTGCCCAGTTGGGCTCGCTTTTAGCAGCAATTTGGACCGAGTCTTTCGAGATATCAAAGGCGTAAAAGGTCTTGTCAGGATGACTTTCTTGGAGTTTGCGAGAGTAGAAACCTTCACCACAACCGATATCCAATACTGTTTTTGCAGATGATTTAGTCGCTAGTAGGTCCGAGATACCTTCTAAGATAGCTTGATAAAAGCCAGCTTCTAGGATTTGTTGGCGATTTTGGAAGTTTTCCTTGTCGTAGTTTGCGGATTGCTTGATTTGAGGAGCTAGATTGACATAGCCGAATTTTGCCAGGTCAAAAGAATGGCGATTATCACACTTGAGACTAGACTCTACCAAGGTGAGGTTTTTTTGACAGATAGGGCAGGCAAAAGCGCTAGCAGAAGCAAAACGCTGGAGTTTTGGTTTGAGGTTTGTATTCATAGTTTTAGTCTAGCAAAAAAAGAACTGGATGGCAAATGCATCCAGTTTGTTTTTTAGTATGTTAGAACGAAGTATTTTTTCTTACCACGGCGGATTACAGTAAGTTCATTCTCTAACTTATCTGCATCGCTCAAGACATAGTCAAGGTCTTGGATACGATCACCGTTGACGTAGATAGCTCCATTTTGAACATCTTCGCGGGCTTGGCGTTTTGAGTTAACCACACCAGAAGATACGAGCAATTCTACGATATTGTGGTTTTCGTCTGCTTGCACTTGGTAGTTTGGCACGCCACGAAGTCCTTGTTTGAGTTCTTTGACAGAAAGGTTTTTGATATTTCCGGCAAAGAGTTGCTCAGTGATGTTGAGAGCTTCTTTGTAGGCTTCTTCACCGTGGACAAGTGTTACGACTTCACGAGCTAGGACTTTTTGAGCCAAACGTTCGTGTGGCGCCGCTTCAAATTGTTTACGGATGTCTTCAATCTCATCAAGTGACAAGAAAGTAAAGATCTTCAAGAAGCGAACAGCGTCAGCGTCCATGACATTCATCCAGAATTGGTACATTTCGTATGGAGAAGTCTTTTCAGGGTTGAGCCAAACTGCATTTCCTTCTGATTTACCAAATTTCTTACCAGTTGCGTCTGTGATGAGTGGGACAGTGATGACATGACCAGTCTTATCAGCCTTACGACGAAGCAATTCGGTACCAGCTGTCATATTTCCCCACTGGTCAGAACCACCGATTTGAAGGGTTACATTGTGCTCTTGGTTAAGAACGAAGAAGTCATAACCTTGCATGATTTGGTAGGCAAACTCAGTGTAAGAAATCCCTGTTTCAATACGTTTCTTCACAGACTCCTTGCTCATCATGTAGTTGACAGTGAAGTATTTCCCGATATCACGGAGGAAGTCAATGAAGCTGATGCTGCCAAACCAGTCGTAGTTGTTGACCATGACAGCTTTATTTTCACCATTTTCAAAGTCAAGAAAGCGAGAAAGTTGTCCTTGGATAGACTTGACCCAGCCATCTACTGTGTCTTTTGTTTGGAGACTACGCTCAGCATCTTTGAAGGACGGATCTCCGATGAGACCTGTAGCACCGCCAACGAGCGCATAAGGTTTGTGACCTGCTAACTGCAAACGACGACTTGTCAAGATTGCGACAAGGTGACCTAGGTGAAGGCTGTCAGCAGTTGGATCGTAGCCAGTATAATAAGAAACTTGACCTTCTTCTAGGGCTTTACGCAAAGCTTCTTCATCAGTCGTTTGAAAAATCAAACCACGCTCTTTTAGCTCATCAAAAATGTGCATGTGTCTTTTCTCCTTTTTAAAATATTGTTTCTACCTATTTTACCACAAACTTAGTAAATAACCTAGTAAAATCGGGAAGAAAGTTGCTGCTCGGACTTTTTTGGAAACGAGTGAAATATGGTATAATAGCACTAGCTTATTTTCAGAGAAATAGATAAAAATCGTTGAGAAAGGGGCTGAAAGATGTCTCATATTATTGAATTGCCAGAAGTCTTGGCCAATCAAATCGCAGCAGGAGAAGTGATCGAACGTCCTGCCAGTGTAGTTAAAGAGTTGGTTGAAAATGCTATCGACGCTGGCTCAAGCCAGATTATCGTTGAGATTGAAGAAGCTGGTCTTAAGAAAATCCAAATCACCGATAATGGTCATGGGATTGCCCACGATGAAGTCGAGTTGGCTCTCCGCCGTCATGCGACCAGTAAGATTAAGAATCAAGCGGATCTCTTTCGGATTCGGACCCTCGGTTTTCGTGGTGAAGCCCTGCCCTCTATCGCATCTGTGAGTGTACTGACTCTTTTGACAGCGGTGGATGGCGCAAGTCACGGAACCAAGTTAGTTGCTCGTGGGGGAGAAGTTGAAGAAATCATCCCTGCGACCAGTCCTGTTGGGACCAAGGTTTGTGTGGAGGATCTCTTTTTCAACACACCAGCTCGTCTCAAGTATATGAAGAGCCAGCAGGCAGAGTTGTCTCATATCATCGATATTGTCAATCGTCTAGGCTTGGGCCATCCTGAGATTTCCTTTAGCCTGATTAGCGATGGCAAGGAAATGACACGGACAGCTGGTACGGGTCAACTGCGCCAAGCCATTGCTGGAATCTATGGTCTAGCCAGTGCTAAAAAGATGGTTGAGATTGAGAATTCTGACCTAGACTTTGAAATTTCAGGTTTCGTTTCATTGCCGGAATTAACACGTGCAAATCGCAACTATATCAGTCTTTTTATCAATGGCCGTTATATCAAAAACTTCTTGCTCAATCGAGCTATTTTAGATGGTTACGGCAGCAAGCTCATGGTAGGGCGTTTTCCACTAGCCGTTATTCACATTCAAATCGATCCTTATCTAGCAGATGTCAATGTGCATCCAACCAAGCAAGAGGTGCGAATTTCCAAGGAAAGAGAGCTGATGACGCTGGTTTCAGAAGCTATCGCAAAGAGTCTCAAGGAACAGACATTGATTCCAGACGCCTTGGAAAATCTTGCCAAATCTACCGTTCGTAATCGTGAAAAAGTAGAGCAAACCACTTTACCATTGAGAGAAAATACGCTCTACTATGAAAAAAATGAACCGACAAGACCAAAACAAGCTGAGGTGGCAGACCATCAGGTGAACCTGACTGAAGAGAAACAGGATTTGAACCTCTTTGCTAAGGAAGCCTTAGACCAGATAACCAAACCAGCCAAACTGCATTTTGCAGAGAGAAAGCCTGTCAGCTACGACCAACTGGACCATCCAGAGTTAGATCTAGCTAGTCTGGATAAGGCCTATGATAAGCTAGAACGAGAAGAATCTTCAAGCTTTCCAGAGTTGGAATTTTTCGGTCAGATGCATGGAACCTATCTCTTTGCCCAAGGTCGAGATGGGCTCTACATCATAGATCAGCACGCGGCTCAGGAACGGGTTAAGTATGAGGAGTATCGTGAGAGCATTGGCAATGTTGACCAGAGCCAGCAGCAACTCCTAGTGCCTTATATTTTTGAATTTCCTGCGGATGATGCCCTTCGTCTCAAGGAAAGAATGTCACTTTTAGAGGAAGTTGGTGTCTTTCTAGCAGAGTATGGAGAAAATCAATTCATCCTTCGGGAACATCCCATTTGGATGGCAGAGGAGGAAATCGAGTCAGGTATCTATGAGATGTGCGACATGCTCCTCTTGACCAAGGAAGTTTCAATCAAGAAATACAGAGCAGAGTTGGCCATTATGATGTCCTGCAAGCGGTCCATCAAGGCTAACCACCGTATCGATGACCACTCGGCTAGACAGCTTCTCTATCAGCTCTCTCGATGTGACAACCCCTATAACTGTCCACACGGACGTCCTGTTTTGGTTCACTTTACCAAGTCGGACATGGAAAAGATGTTCCGTCGCATTCAGGAAAATCATACTAGCCTCCGAGAGCTAGGAAAATACTAATACTCTTCGAAAATCTCTCTAAACTACGTCAGACTTACCTTGCCTAACTCAAGTTATGCCTACGGTTAGCTTCCTAGTTTAGATTTGATTTTCATTGAGTATAAATTGAAGGGAAAATTATGTACGAATATCTAAAGGGTATCATTACCAAAATTACTGCTAAATACATCGTTCTAGAAGCAAACGGAATCGGCTATATCCTACACGTAGCTAACCCCTATGCCTACTCAGGGCAAGTCAATCAAGAGGCGCAAATCTATGTGCATCAAGTTGTACGTGAAGATGCTCATCTACTTTACGGTTTTCGTTCAGAAGACGAGAAAAAGCTCTTTCTCAGCTTGATTTCTGTATCAGGCATTGGTCCTGTTTCCGCTCTTGCTATTATTGCGGCGGATGACAATGCTGGCCTCGTTCAAGCTATTGAGACTAAGAACATCACCTACTTGACCAAGTTCCCTAAAATCGGTAAGAAAACAGCCCAACAGATGGTATTGGATCTAGAAGGTAAGGTGGTTGTGGCAGGGGATGACCTCCCTGCTAAGGCTACAGTTCCATCTAGCAGTGACAACCAAGAACTGGAAGAAGCTATGGAAGCCATGTTGGCCCTGGGCTACAAGGCAACAGAGCTCAAGAAAATTAAGAAATTCTTTGAAGGAACGACAGATACAGCAGAGAATTATATCAAGTCGGCCCTTAAGATGTTGGTGAAATAGGAGATTTCTATGCCAAAACGCTGTGGCTGGGTTAGAATGAACAACCCTCTGTATGTAGCTTACCATGATGAAGAGTGGGGCCAACCTCTCCACGATGACCAGGCGCTTTTTGAGTTGCTTTGTATGGAAACCTATCAGGCCGGTCTGTCTTGGGAAACGGTGCTCAATAAACGCCAAGCCTTCCGTCAAGCTTTTCATGGATATCAAATTCAAGCGGTCGCAGAGATGACTGACTCTGAATTGGAAGCTTTAATGGACAATGTAGCGATCATCCGAAATCGAGCTAAGATTTTTGCGACACGTGCCAACGCCCAGGCCTTTCTACAAGTTCAGGCAGAATTCGGAACTTTTGATGCTTATCTTTGGTCTTTTATGGATGGACAAACCATCGTCAATGATGTGCCTGACTACAGCCAGACGCCTGCCAAAACAGCTCTATCTGAAAAATTATCCAAAGATCTCAAAAAACGAGGCTTTAAGTTTACTGGGCCAGTTGCTGTCTTGTCTTTTCTACAGGCTGCAGGTCTGGTTGATGACCATGAGAATGATTGTGAATGGAAAAGCGGTAAGTAGTGAGTACAGATAGCGAAAGTATTTGAGAATATTGAAAAAGCTGAGAAATTCATCTCAGCTTTCTTTGTTATAGTCAAATCGAATGACTTGCTCCGTTGCGTCTACATACGCGTGGACTCCAAAGGGAACAATTGCTCTTGGTGTAGCATGGCCAACGTTTAGATTATAGACAATCGGGATATTGCTATCAATGAAATCCAATAGTACCTCTTTATAGTCGTTATAGAAAGTTTCATCCATAGGTTTTCCAACTAATAGTCCACTGATGACCTCGAATATACCAGTTTCCCTTAAAGTCCGCAACATTTTTTTGAAGTGTTCAGGCTTAGGTTTTTCTTCGCTTGTTTCTAGCAGTAGGATCTTTCCTTCCCAGTAGGATAAATCAGGGAAAAGTTTGTATCTTTGGCAGAGGTCTGTGCTATCTGCGTGTAGAGAGTTGTCAAAAATATCATAGAGAGATTCGAGGCAACCACCGAGGATTTCCCCTTCGAATTGAGCATTGCCTTGTAACAAGTCAAAACCTGTATTTGTATGGCTGACACGAGGTGTTCCCAAGGCTTTGGGACTAAAATCAGTCCGTTCCTCATACCAAACGTCACTAGGTCGAATTTCTGAGATTCTTCCAGTCTCAATCAATTCTTTGAAGTAGTGGCGGCTATATGGCAACATTTCTTTGTCTAACTCACAAATGTCTGCTAGAAATGATTGGCCGTAAAAAGTCTTGATTCCTAGTTTATGCAACATGAGGTGGTTCATGGTCGTATCCGAGAAGCCAAGAAAAATCTTTTGTTTGATAACTTTTTCTAGTTGGTCATTTTCAAAAAGATAGGGTAATAAACGATAGGTATCGTCTCCACCGATGGCGCATAGGATCATGTCGATGCTATCATCAGAAAAGGCCTGAATTAAATCCTCTGCACGCGCTTCAGGATGTTCTTTGATAAAGTCTAAGCCTTTTAGTGAATGAGGTAAAAAGATAGGATTGAGTCCGAGGTCTTTGAGACGTTGGACTCCCAAGTCCACTTCGTGTTTGGCAAAGTCCTCTCCGATAATCCCACTAGATAAACTTATAATACCAATAGTAGAAACCATATCTCATCCTCCTAGAAATAAATTGATGCTATTGTACCACAAAAGATGAGGGGAAACAACAAGAATTAGAGTCAGAAAAAGGCTTTTAGATCAAGAAAGTAAGCAAAAAGCAACCGGCTACTGTGGTTGCTTTTTATAGTAGTTGCATTCTTATAGAGCAGTAAGGAAGGTCAGTCCGCCAAGGATAACCCCAGCCGAGTTTGGAATGATTAGAATCCAGTCTTTCTTAGGCTCTTTTGTCCATCCATAAATGACCCAGATTAAGCAAGAGACTGCTGCTGATAAAGGTTGAAATGGTTGAGCTTTATTTCCTTGTAAATTGGCAAAAATTTGGGGGATGTAGGCTATAAATACAATAATCCCGATAAAGGCACCAATTGAACCGACAATTTGATTAATTCTCTGTTTAGTCATATATATTTCTCCTTATTACTTTATTAGTTTAACATAAAAACAACTTGGATTCAAGGATAAAATCTCGGGATTCCAAGGGAAGACTTTACATTGAAGTAAATTTAGACAAAATGTCTATTTATGATTTTGACGAATCAATAAATGATTTGGAACTACAAAAAAAGTAGTCTGTCTACAAAACACACTACTTTTATTGCTTATCTTAATATCTAGCTGGTCCAGCACTTGCGCTCTTGATGTTGAAACGTTTTTTGAGGTAGAAACGTAGGGCAAGAAGTGCTCCACCGATCACCAACAAAACAAGTGGAGGGAGACTAATGTTGATGGCTTGTGGAATGAAGTTACTCAAGAAGAGGATGAGAACCCAAGCAAACATAGTCGCTAACATAACCAAAAGCGATTTCCAGAATGGAGGGCGTTGACTACGGTCAGTATCTGGTCCGTAGTAGCGGTAGATGAAGTGATAGAGCAGGTAGAAGGCAACCCCACCAAAGGCCCCTACACTGATAAGTGTTACCAATCCGTAGGCCACTGGTTGGTTTGAGAAGAAGCTCATCAAGGCACTAACTACTGCAAATAGTCCTGTGATGAAAAGGGCTGAATCCAACATCATCAATTTTGGATCGTCATTTTCTTTTGGATGTTCTTTTTCGTACTGCTCTTTTTCGCTGAAACTATGAGCCCAGTGAGTTGGTGCTCCGTAGATAGAACGAGCTGTCACTCCTTTTGGTTGCTCCTCAAGGATATGAGGAATGACTTCTTCAAGGATAGCCTTGATTTCGGCATCGGTTTTCCCGTCCTTGAGAAATTGCTGGGTTGCAATATGGATAAATTCTTGGTTTTTCTTTGTTAATTCTTTTAAATCAATCTGTGACATAATAACTCCTGTTTAGAACCATTTTTTATGGATGAGGTAAAGAGTGAGAGAAACACTCATAGCAAAGGCGATAAAGACGATGAGCCAGAAAGCATGCGGTTCTCCGTTTAAAGGGATTTCATTGTCCTTAAAGTTCATTCCGTAAGCTGAGAAAATCATAGTCGGGATAGACATAACGATGGTCACGAGGGCCAAGGTTTTCATGATATTGTTCTGGTTGTTTGAAATGATAGAAGCAAAGGTCTCTGTCATAGAGTGAAGGACGTTTCCATAGATATCCGCCATCTCGATGGCCTGTTGCGTTTCAATCAATGTGTCTTCAAGTAAGTCTTCGTCTTCAAGGTATTTCTTAATATTGCTAGTTGCGCTGGTCAATTTTTTAATCACGCGCTCGTTTGTCTTAAGAGAGGCCTTGAAGTAGACGATGGTCTTTTCCAACTCCATGAGTTCAATCAATTCTTCATTTCGAGTAGATTTGTGAAGTTGGGTTTCGATTTGCTCACTCTTACGCTCAATTGAACGAAGGGCTGTCAGATAAATTTCAGCGTTGCGGTAGAGGATTTGGAAGATGAAGCGCGACCGCATGAAGGTATAGAAATTCCGAAGCCTACGATTGATAAAGACATCAAGAAGTGGTAGAGGCTCCAAGCAGGTAGTGATGATAGCCTCTTCTGTGATGATAATCCCCAAGGGAATAGTCACGTAGTAGGTTTGGTTATTTCTTTCCTCTGTAATTGGGACGTCTACGATGATCAGAGTGTATTCATCTTCAATGGTAATACGAGACATTTCTTCGGCATCGAGTGGTGCACGGAGGTCAGCGATATCAATATCAAAAGCAGAAGCGATTTCCATCGATTCGCTCTGGGTAGGATTGACGAGATTGATCCAAGTGCCCGGCTGGAGCGTATCGATCTCTTTAAATTCAGTTGTTGTTGAGAGAAAGACTTGTTTCATATCTCCTATCCTTTCCTAATCTAATCCGTGTTTCAGTGATTTTTAGCACCGTACTATTATACTACAAAATCGGCTTTTTTGGTAATAGAATTTCACTTTTTTTGGTATAATGGAAAGCAACAATGGACTAGAAAGAAGTAACATGCAAGATAAGATTGTCATCCATGGGGCACGCGCCCATAATTTAAAAAATATCGACGTGGAAATTCCACGTGACAAGCTAGTTGTGGTGACGGGGCTGTCGGGTTCGGGCAAGTCGAGTCTTGCTTTTGATACCCTGTATGCAGAAGGGCAACGTCGCTATGTAGAGAGTCTATCAGCCTACGCTCGTCAGTTTTTGGGCAATATGGAAAAACCAGATGTGGACTCTATCGATGGTCTCAGCCCTGCCATTTCTATTGACCAGAAAACGACTAGTAAAAACCCTCGTTCGACGGTTGGGACAACGACAGAAATCAACGACTACCTACGTCTCCTCTATGCTCGTGTCGGGACACCCTACTGTATAAATGGACATGGAGCCATCAAGGCATCGTCTGTCGAACAGATTGTCGACAAGGTCTTGGAATTGCCAGAGCGCCAGCGTCTGCAGATTTTGGCTCCTGTTATTCGTAAGAAAAAAGGGCAGCACAAGACGCTGATTGAAAAAATTCAAAAGGATGGCTATGTTCGTGTCCGTGTCGATGGGGTTGTCTATGATGTGACCGAAGTTCCTGAACTTGAAAAGAATAAACAACACAACATCGATGTGGTGGTAGACCGTATTATTATCAAGGAAGGTATCCGTAGTCGTCTCTTTGACTCCATCGAAGCAGCCCTTCGTATCGCAGAAGGTTATGTGGTTATCGATACTATGGATGATTCAGAGTTGCTCTTTTCAGAACACTATGCTTGTCCAGTTTGCGGCTTTACAGTTCCGGAACTAGAACCTCGTCTCTTCTCCTTCAATGCTCCGTTTGGTTCTTGTAGTGAGTGTGATGGTTTGGGGATCAAGCTAGAGGTTGATACGGACTTAGTCGTACCAGATGCTAGCAAGACCCTTCGTGAGGGAGCCTTAGCACCTTGGAATCCCATCTCTTCTAACTATTATCCAAATATGCTAGAACAAGCCATGACAGCCTTTGGAGTGGATATGGATACTCCTTTTGAGGACTTGTCTGAGGAGGAGAAACATCTCATTTTCTATGGTTCAGATGGTAAGGAATTCCATTTCCATTATGAGAATGAATTTGGTGGAGTTCGTGACATCGACATTCCTTTTGAAGGTATTATAGGGAATATTAAGCGACGTTACCATGAAACCAATAGTGACTACACCCGCACACAGATGCGTCTTTATATGAATGAGCTAACTTGTGGCACTTGTCACGGTTATCGCCTCAACGATCAGGCCTTATCCGTTCGTGTAGGAGGAGAGAAAGCCCCTCATATTGGAGAAATTTCAGACCTCTCCATCGCAGACCATTTGGAGGTTATTGATCAACTAAGCCTATCTGAAAATGAAGCTATCATCGCTCGTCCTATTCTTAAAGAAATCAAAGACCGCTTGACCTTCCTCAATAATGTCGGTCTCAACTATCTGACCCTTTCTCGTTCTGCAGGAACATTATCAGGTGGGGAGAGCCAACGTATTCGCTTGGCAACCCAGATTGGTTCCAATCTCTCAGGAGTTCTCTATATTTTAGATGAGCCGTCTATCGGTCTTCACCAGAGGGACAATGACCGTCTGATTGCCAGTCTGAAAAAGATGCGTGACTTGGGGAATACCTTGATCGTGGTGGAACACGATGAAGATACTATGCGAGAAGCTGATTATCTGATTGACGTTGGCCCTGGTGCAGGTGTCTTTGGTGGAGAAATTGTCGCGGCAGGAACACCTAAGCAGGTAGCTCGCAACAGCAAATCCATCACAGGACAGTATCTATCAGGAAAACGCGCGATTCCTGTACCATCAGAACGCCGTGTAGGCAATGGTCGCTTTATCGAAGTGACAGGTGCGCGTGAGAACAACTTACAAAACATCACCGCTCGCTTCCCATTAGGGAAATTCATTGCGGTGACAGGTGTCTCTGGTTCAGGGAAGTCTACCCTCATTAACAGTATTCTCAAAAAAGCCATTGCACAAAAGCTCAATCGCAATTCAGACAAGCCTGGTAAGTTTAAAACCATTACAGGGATTGAACATATCGACCGTCTGATAGATATTGACCAAAGTCCAATCGGACGAACACCGAGGTCCAACCCTGCTACCTATACAGGTGTCTTTGATGATATTCGGGACCTCTTTGCTCAGACAAATGAAGCCAAGATTCGTGGCTATAAGAAGGGGCGTTTCAGTTTCAACGTCAAGGGCGGTCGCTGTGAAGCTTGCTCGGGTGACGGGATTATCAAGATTGAGATGCACTTCTTGCCAGATGTTTACGTAGCCTGCGAAGTCTGTCATGGGACTCGCTACAACAGTGAAACGCTAGAAGTTCACTACAAGGAAAAGAATATCTCGCAAGTCTTGGATATGACGGTCAATGACGCAGTGGAATTTTTCCAACATATTCCGAAAATTCAACGCAAACTCCAGACCATCAAAGATGTTGGTCTAGGTTATGTGACCTTGGGACAACCAGCTACGACACTCTCTGGTGGAGAAGCCCAGCGTATGAAGCTGGCTAGTGAACTCCACAAGCGTTCGACCGGTAAGTCTTTCTATATTTTAGATGAACCGACAACTGGTTTGCATACTGAGGACATCGCTCGTCTACTCACCGTTTTGTCCCGCTTTGTCGATGATGGAAATACAGTTCTCGTCATTGAGCACAATCTGGATGTCATCAAAACAGCAGACCATATTATCGACCTAGGACCAGAAGGTGGTGTTGGCGGTGGTACTATTATCGCAACAGGAACTCCAGAAGAAGTAGCTGCCAATGAAGCTAGCTATACAGGACAGTATTTGAAAGGAAAGTTACATCATGAATAAACGTGTGCAAGCATTTTTAGATAAAATGCAAGAAAAAGAACTAGATGGAATCATTATCAATAACCTTAAAAATGTCTACTATTTGACAGGATTTTGGGGCTCAAATGGGACAGTCTTTATCAGTCGTGACCGTCAGGTCTTGGTGACAGATGCTCGCTATATCATCGCTGCTAAGCAAGAAGTAACCGGTTTTGAGATTTTTGCAGAACGTGATGAGTTGGCAACTATCGCAAAGATTGCAAAAGATATGGGTCTTTCTCGTATCGGATTTGAAGATGAGGTTTCAGTTTCTTATTATCATCGCATGCAAACCGCCTTTGAAGGTTTAGAACTAGTTCCACAGACACAGTTTGTTGAAGCCCTTCGTATGATTAAGGATGAGACAGAGATTGCGACTATTCGTAAGGCTTGTTCCATCTCAGACCAAGCTTTCCAAGATGCTCTTGACTTTATCAAGCCAGGTAAGACAGAAATTGAAATTGCCAACTTCCTGGACTTCCGTATGCGTGAATTAGGCGCTGCTGGTTTGTCTTTTGACACGATTCTAGCTAGTGGAATCAACTCTTCTAAACCTCACGCCCACCCAATGCACAAACCAGTAGAACTAGGTGAAGCTATTACCATGGACTTCGGTTGCCTTTACGACCACTATGTCAGTGATATGACACGTACTATCTACCTAGGTCATGTCAGTGATGACCAAGCAGAAATCTACAACACTGTTTTGAAGGCTAACCAAGCTCTGATTGACCAAGCTAAGGATGGATTAGGTTTCCGTGATTTTGACAAAATCCCTCGTGATATTATTGTTGAAGCAGGCTATGGAGAATACTTTACACACGGTATCGGGCATGGTATCGGACTCGATATCCACGAAGAACCTTACTTTAGCCAAACTTCGAAAGAAGTTATTAAATCTGGGATGGTCTTGACTGATGAACCTGGTATTTATATTGAAGATAAATACGGGGTTCGTATCGAAGATGATATCCTGATTACAGATACCGGTTGTGAGTTATTAACCCTTGCTCCAAAAAAATTAATCGTAATCTAAGAAAAATGAGATAAATCGTTGACTTTTACTAGTTAAAGGTTTATACTGAAAGGCGAAAACGGTAGGTGAGGCTACCATAGGGATACGGATGACTACCGCAAAGCAGTGGAGACACTACTCGTTGGTCAACAGTCCTGGTCGCGAAGGTCAAGACTAAGCTCATTACATCGCCCTATGGAGTTAAAGCTTGAACGAAAACAGATAATAAGTTTTTTAGTCCTGCCATTTTATGGCAGGACTTTCTGCTGTTTTAAAACAAAGAAAGGAGACAAACGATGCAAATTGACGATCATCCAGAACCGCACATACACAGCCAATCGCTGATTTGTGTCGTTCTGTCCTTATAAAGTGATTGGTCCCTGTGTATGAAATCACTATTCATATAGATAGGAGAAACCAATGAAAACTACAAAAGAAAGACTAGCAACAGCTATTCAAACTCCATTCAAAGAAAGTCTAGCTTTTTACCATACAAGTCTAAAAGGCTTAGATTCAGAACAAGTCGAAGAAAACCGTGACCTATATGGTGAAAACACCATCACAAAGGGTCAAGAGGATTCCATCTTTAAAAAGATTTATGAGTCCATTATCAATCCTTTCACAATCATTTTGCTTGTGATTGCCTTTATCTCTCTCGTTACAAACGTCTGGCTTGCCAAACCTGGTCAAGAGGACCCGACAACCTCTATCATTATTGTTGTCTTGGTTTTGATTTCAGGAGGCATCCGTTTTGTCCAAGAATTGCGGAGTGACAAGGCAACAACCAATCTTTCAAAAATGATTGTCAATACAGCAACTGTTATTCGCGATGGTCTTGAACAAGAGTTACCCATCGATGACTTGGTTGTTGGAGACCTCGTGAAATTGAGCGCTGGAGATATGATTCCAGCAGATGTCATCTTATTTGAATCACGAGACTTTTTTGTTCAACAGTCAGGTTTGACTGGAGAAAGTGATGCAGTCGAAAAGCTTGCTTTAAATAAAGCCACCAATCAAAATGTAGATAGCCTACTAGAAGCAGAATCTTTGGCATTCATGGGGACAAACGTTATCTCAGGCAGTGCTACAGCTATGGTTCTAGCAGTTGGTGATGACACCATGATGGGGGCCATTGAGCAAACCCTCAATACCTATGATGAACCAACTTCTTTTGAACGTGAAATGAACAGCATTTCTTGGCTCTTGATCCGCTTGATGCTTATCATGGTTCCAATTGTGTTTTTCGCAAATGGTTTGACCGACGGAGACTGGCTAGAGGCTGGAGTTTTTGCCTTGAGCGTTGGTGTTGGACTTACACCAGAAATGCTACCAATGATTATTACAGCCAGCTTGGCCAAAGGTTCCATTATCATGGCCAAGGAAAAAGTGGTCATCAAAAAACTCAATGCTATCCAGGACTTAGGAGCAATCGATATCCTATGTACGGACAAAACTGGAACTTTAACGCAAGATGAGATTGTTTTAGAATACCCATTAGATATCCATGGCGATTTGGATATGGCAGTCTTAAGAAGAGCCTATCTAAATTCACATTTTCAAACCGGTTTGAAAAACTTGATGGACCGTGCCATTATCAGTAGAACTGAAAAAGAAGCTAAAGAACATGCTATTCTACAAAATTTGGATACTAGCTTCCAAAAAATCGACGAACTTCCATTTGATTTTGAACGTAGACGCATGAGTGTCATTGTCAAAGATGATAGCAATGTCGTTAGTATGGTTACCAAAGGCGCTTTAGAAGAAATGTTGAACATTTCGACACATGTGGAGTACCGTGGAGAAGTCATCCCTCTTACTGAAGACATTCGTCAAGAAGTGTTGGCAGAAGTTGGTCAATTAAACCGTCAAGGTTTGCGTGTCTTAGGTGTTGGTTACAAGTCAGGTCTACGTGAAGACTATGCCTATGCTGTGACTGATGAAAGTGACATGATCCTTACGGGTTACCTTGCCTTTTTGGACCCACCAAAACCATCTGCAGCACCCGCTATTCAAGCTCTACTTGAGCATGGTGTCAAAACAAAAATTTTAACTGGGGATAATGAAAAAGTAACCCAAGCCATCTGTGAAAAGGTTGGTTTGGATGTTGAACACATCCTTTTGGGCGCTGAGATCGACCAAATGACAGACCAAGAATTGGCAGAAGTGGTTGAAAAAGTAACAGTCTTTGCTAAATTGTCACCTGACCAAAAAGCGCGTATCATTCTACAGTTAAAGAGAAATGGTCACGGTGTTGGTTATATGGGTGACGGTATTAATGATGCCCCATCTATGAAGGTAGCAGATGTCGGTATTTCTGTAGATACAGCAGTAGACATTGCCAAAGAAACAGCGGATGTTATTTTGTTAGACAAGGATCTCATGGTTCTTGAAACTGGTATCGTTGAAGGTCGTAAGGTCTACGCCAACATGACAAAGTACATCAAGATGACCGTCAGTTCAAACTTTGGGAATATCTTCTCACTCCTTGTTGCGAGTATCTTCTTGCCATTTTTACCAATGGCTCCTGTTCATCTCATTGTTTTAAACCTAGTCTATGATTTGTCTTGTGTGGCATTGCCATTTGATAATGTGGATCAAGACTTCCTCAAACAACCCCATACATGGGAAGCAAAATCTATTACTCGATTTATGGTTTGGATGGGTCCAATTTCATCTATCTTTGATATTTTGACCTTTATTTTCCTCTATTTTATCATTGTTCCTTTTGTGACAGGCTATCATTATGTTCATGGTTCTGAATCTGCCCTTCAGTTTATTATCTTGTTCCAAACAGGATGGTTCATCGAATCTATGTGGTCTCAAACTATGGTTATCCATATGCTTCGTACAGCAAAAGTTCCTTTTGTACAAAGCAGACCAGCTTGGCTTGTGATTTTTACAACTTTGGTTGCGGCTTTCTTCGTAACTAGTCTACCTTATGGCCCACTAGTGAATATCCTTCGTTTAGCTCCATTGGGACTTCCATACTTCTTGTTTTTAGTCGGTATTATTTTCTTGTACATGTTTAGCGTCACCGTTATTAAGAAGTTATACATTAAGAAGTACCAAGAGTGGTTATAGTTCGTGTTTTGTTAAGAAAAAAGGAGAAAAATGAGCAAAAAAGTTAAATTTTTTTAAAAATAGGTCGCAAGTCGGATGTTTTTTATGGTATAATAGAATAAACTGATAGTAACATGTAGCGAAAGGGGTAGGTACATGATCAAAATTTATACAGTCTCAAGTTGTACTAGCTGTAAAAAAGCGAAAACCTGGCTTAATGCCCACCAGTTAAGTTATAAAGAACAAAACCTCGGTAAAGAGGGGATTTCTAGAGAAGAATTATTAGATATTCTAACAAAAACAGACAATGGAATTGCGAGCATTGTATCATCAAAGAATCGCTACGCTAAAGCTCTTGGAGTTGATATCGAAGATTTGAGTGTCAATGAAGTGCTCACTTTGATAATGGAGACACCACGTATCCTAAAAAGCCCAATTCTTGTTGACGAGAAACGTTTGCAAGTTGGCTATAAAGAAGATGACATTCGTGCCTTCTTGCCACGCTCTGTCCGCAATGTAGAAAATGCAGAAGCACGTTTACGTGCAGCACTATAAAACATAAAGGCTGGGAGTGACTCCTGGCCTTATTTGATAGGTAAATAAGGAAAAATGAACATGAAGAAGATAGTTATCGGAACAGTTGCGTTTCTATTTTTACTAGCTGGCTGTGGTCAGAAAAAAGAATCTGCGGAGCCTACTAAAGATACGACAACAGAAGCTCTCCGATCAACTCTACCAGTCCTAGAAAATGCGAATAACAATACAGTAGTAACCAAGACACTTGTCCTACCCACTGATGAAAATGGAGTTCAGCAAACTCAGACCATTACCTATAAGGGTAAACAATTCTTGACCTTAACGATTCAGCAAAAACGGCAAGTTTCAGAAGAACTCAAGAACTACATTGCCGAGCATGGATTAGAGGAAGCAAAGACGGCCTTGAAAGAAGAGGAAGACAAGGATGAATCAGTCCAAGCTGCTCGTAAAATCCCTGGTTTTAGTCTCGAAACCACTCTCTTAAGTGAAACGGAGATTGAAACTAAAAGCAGTTATGATTTTCAAGTTCTAGATGTTAAAAAGGCAAGCGAAAGCGAATATTTAAAAAATGTTGGCTTGGAAAATCTATTAAAAAACGAACCAGAAGAGTATATCGTAAGTCGAGTTGCAAGTGGTGCGACTGTCCAGTAAAGAAGTCGCAGAAAATCAGGCAAACTCAGACTGTGTGATTTGTAGAACGGCTGTGAATGTGCTATAATAGTACTATTCTAAGGAAAGAGGGTGTTAGAATGGGATTTACTGAAGAAACCGTACGTTTTAAATTGGACGATTCCAATAAAAAAGAGATTAGCGAAACATTGACAGAAGTCTATGCTTCCTTGAATGAGAAGGGGTATAACCCTATTAATCAAATTGTGGGCTATGTTCTCAGTGGAGACCCAGCTTACGTTCCTCGCTACAATAACGCAAGAAATCAAATCCGTAAATACGAACGCGATGAGATTGTTGAAGAATTGGTTCGCTACTACCTTAAGGGACAAGGAGTCGATCTATAACCAATGAGAATTATGGGGTTGGACGTTGGTTCCAAAACAGTAGGAGTAGCGATTAGCGATCCGTTAGGTTTTACAGCGCAAGGACTCGAAATCATCCAAATCAATGAAGAACAAGGGGAGTTCGGTTTTGAACGACTCAAAGAATTGGTTGATACCTATAAGGTGGAGCGCTTTGTTGTTGGTTTACCTAAAAATATGAACAATACCAGTGGACCGCGGGTGGAAGCGAGTCAAGCATACGGAGCAAAACTGGAAGAGCTCTTTGGTTTGCCAGTGGAGTATCAGGATGAGCGCTTAACCACGGTTGCTGCAGAGCGCATGTTGATTGAGCAAGCAGATATTAGTCGTAATAAGCGTAAAAAAGTTATTGATAAATTAGCGGCTCAATTGATTTTGCAAAATTATTTAGATAGAAAATTTTAAGACAGAGGAGAAACTATGTCACACGATCACAACCACGATCACGAAGAACGTGAACTTATTACACTTGTAGATGAGCAAGGAAACGAAACTTTGTTTGAAATCCTTTTGACTATTGATGGAAAAGAAGAATTTGGTAAAAACTATGTCCTTCTTGTACCAGTTAATGCAGAAGAAGATGAAAACGGAGAAGTTGAAATCCAAGCATACTCATTCATCGAAAATGAAGACGGAACAGAAGGCGAATTGCAACCAATCCCTGAAGATTCAGACGACGAATGGAACATGATTGAAGAAGTCTTCAACAGCTTTATGGAGGAGTAAAAACATCCGGGGGATGTTTTTACCCCTGCTTCTAGAAATGAGAAAAAGCAGGAACGTCTGGGGAACATTTTTACCCTGACGCTAAAAATAAAGACCGTAAGTAAGTTCGGGGAACGTTTTTAGCCCAACTCCTAGAAACTAGAAAGAGTTGGAACATCCGGGGGGTATTTTTACCCCATATTGAAATTAAAACAAGCTAGGTTCTAGCAAATGAAGTAAAAAGCGAAGAGAATCTTCGCTTTTTTATTAAGGATTAAGGAGATAAGCGTGTTTGAAGTAGAAAAATGGCTCCATAGTAGGATTGGATTGAATTTTAGATCAGGTTTGGGACGGATGCAAAAAGCAGTGGATTTACTGGGGAATCCTGAGCAAACCTATCCAATTATCCATGTGACGGGGACAAATGGCAAAGGGTCGACCATTGCCTTTATGAAAGATCTTTTTGTTTCTCATGGCAAGAAAGTTGGGACCTTTACTTCGCCCCATATTGTCAGCATTCATGATCGCATTTGTATCAATGGAAACCCCATATCGGATGTCGATTTTATTCGTATAGCTGATCAAGTTAAGAAAATGGAGCTGAAACTTCTAGAAACCCACGATCAGTTATCTTTTTTTGAGTTGCTGACCTTGATTGCTCTACTCTATTTTAGGGAGCAAAAAGTGGATCTGGTTTTGCTGGAAGTTGGAATTGGTGGACTGCTTGATACCACTAATGTGGTAACTGGAGATATTGCTGTTATCACGTCCATCGGCTTTGATCATCAGGAGACCTTGGGTGATAGTCTAGAGTTAATTGCTGAGCAGAAAGCAGGGATTTTTAAGTCAGGTAAATCAGCCGTTGTTGCCAATCTAGCGCCGGAAGCTCAGCTCGTTTGTCAAATGGCTGCTCATAATTTGGGAGTAACTCTCTACCAAGCTGACCAAGATTTTTCTTTCAAGGATGGTCATTTTTCTTCTTCTCTTGCGAATCTGAACCAACTAAAACTAGGTTTGGAAGGGGCTTATCAAGAGGAAAACGCAGCTCTTGCCATACAAGCCTTTCTATTGTTTATGAATCAGAGCGGTGAGAAGGTTGATCAAGAAGCAGTACGAGCTGCCTTGCGAGCTACCAGATGGGCAGGAAGACTAGAAGCTATCACTGAGCACATTTATCTGGATGGGGCTCACAACTTACCAGCCTTGGAGCGTTTGGTTGAATTTATCCAGGAAAAAAATCAACAAGGTTATCAAGCTCAAATTCTTTTTGGAGCTTTAAAGCGTAAAGATTACAGTGGTATGCTTGGATATCTGACGAAACATTTACCAGACCTTCCTCTCTATGTTACTAGCTTTGATTATCAAGGTTCTTTGGAGGAGCAGGACTTGGGAGATTATCAGAAGGTTGCTTCCTATCGAGAGTTTTTAGATGGCTTTGAAAGTTCTGTAGGGGAGAAAGAGTTACTGTTTGTGACAGGTTCTCTCTACTTTATATCAGAGGTCCGTGCATACCTCATGGGTTATGAATCTATTGATTGACCTCCCTTCCCTTATTTGATATAGTTGAGGTGGAATGTTTCAGCAGCTTTTGCTACTTTTAGCCACCAAAAGAAAGGAGCTATTATGTCGTTTAAAAAAATCACACTTTCTCTTGCCACTTTGGCAAGTCTTGGTCTTTTAGTTGCTTGTTCAACAAAAGAACAAACAACTTCGACACCACAAGCAAGCACTAGTTCAGAAGTGATAACAAGTCAGGTATCTGAGTCAACAACAGCTAGCGCTACGAATGCTACAACCGTCAATATGGATGGTACCTATAAGGGGCAGGACGAGGGTGATAGCATTACGCTTGTCGTTACTGGTAATACCGGAACGTGGACAGAAGTGGAAGCGGATGGAGTACAGGAAGTTAAGAAGGTAACCTTTGAACCAGAAAATCAGAAAGTCATCATCGGAGACGACGTCAAGATTTATGTGGCAGAAGAGAACCAGATTATTATCGACGACATGGACCGTGAGGTTTCAGATCGTATTGTTTTAAAAAAATAGATATTTTAAAGGATTTGGATCTGGATAAAACAGGTGCAAATCCTTTTTTTATGGATAATTATATGAAAAAAAGTTCTTTACTCAATGGCCCGTATTTTAGCCAAAAGTATAGAACTACTGATTTATAGGTTATGATTTATAGGAATCGTTCTTGTAAAAAGTGAGCGACTCCGTCTTCTTCATTGGTTAATGGTAATTGCTCGTCTGCGAAAGGTAAGAGAGCAGGATTTGCATTTTTCATAGCATAGCCTTTACCTGCAAAAGAAAGCATTTCTTGGTCATTGTGTTCGTCACCAAAGGCAATCAAATTCTGTTTGTCGATATTCATGACATTGAGAAGGTATTCGAGGGCAAAAGCCTTGTGGACACCTTTTGGAGTACATTCTAGAATGTTCAAAGGGCCACCCCAAGTGTTAATATTGAGTTGGTGTTTGTAAAAGCTGTTCATCTCTTCTGCTAGTGCATATTTATCGTCGGCCCTAGTTTGTAATAAAATACAGTTAGGCCCCTTGGTCACTAAGTCAGACTTGAATTGATTTTCAGGGCGAAAGTTTTCAACACCAAATAATTTGGGATCGGCGATTTCTTGGTCTGGGGCCGTAATGTAAAACTTTTTACGATATTCACCAGCGATAAAGTCTGCCTCAATCTCCTTTTTTCGTTTTACGATATCCAAGAGGTATTTTTTGTCCACAGTCAGACACTTTTCATGTTTCCAAGTCTTACCGGGCAGATGAGTAAGTGAACCGTTGAAGTTAATCATAGGCGTTTCGAGTTCAAGTTGGTTATAAAAATCTTTGGCCATTCGGTAAGGGCGACCAGTTGCAATAACGACTTGGTGGCCTTTTTTAGAGATTTTCTTAATTGTTTCAATAGTAAAGTCAGAAAGTTTGCTTTCAGAGTTGAGTAGAGTTCCGTCTAAATCGACGGCAATCATTTTTTTAGTCATAAAATCCTCCCGAATCTAGTTTCAGATAAGATGTTTTCTATTATATCAAAAAGTGGCTAGAAAAGCTGACAATAAGTAAAACGAAGAATAGCATCGGATAAGATTTTTATAATTCAGTAAAAATACCTTGAAAAGATGAATGATTGATGTTATAATAGTCATATTGTTCGTAAAATGACAAAGGAGATTAAAAATGGACAAATTATTTAAACTAAAAGAGCACGGGACAGACGTCCGTACAGAGGTTCTTGCTGGTTTAACAACTTTCTTTGCAATGAGTTATATTCTCTTTGTAAACCCTCAAATGCTTTCACAAACAGGAATGCCTGTTCAAGGTGTATTCTTGGCAACAATCATCGGTTCTGTTGTGGGAACTTTGATGATGGCTTTCTATGCTAACTTGCCATATGCACAAGCCCCGGGTATGGGACTAAACGCCTTCTTTACCTTTACCGTCGTATTTGGGATGGGTTATACTTGGAAAGAAGCTCTTGGGATGGTCTTCATCTGTGGAGTTATTTCACTGATTATTACATTGACCAATGTTCGTAAAATGATCATTGAATCTATTCCTACAACACTTCGCTCAGCAATTTCAGCTGGTATTGGTGTTTTCCTTGCTTACGTTGGTATTAAGAATGCTGGTCTTTTGAAATTCTCAATTGACCCAGGTACTTATACTGTAGCAGGTGAAGGAGCAGATAAGGCTCAAGCGGCGATTACTGCAAATGCTTCAGCCGTTCCAGGATTAGTAGATTTCAATACTACAGCAGTTTTGGTAGCTCTTGCAGGTCTTGCTATTACTATCTTCTTTGTTGTTAAAGGTATCAAAGGTGGGATCATCCTTTCTATTTTAACAACGACTGTTCTTGCCATTGCAGTTGGTCTTGTTAATGTGTCAGGGATTGACTTCGCTAGCAACAATCTTTCATCAGCAGTTAACGACCTAGGAACTTTGTTTGGTGCTGCTCTTGGTTCAGAAGGTTTAGGATCTTTGATTTCAAATACTTCTCGTTTGCCAGAAACTTTGATGGCTATTCTTGCCTTCTCATTGACAGATATCTTTGATACTATCGGTACTCTTATCGGTACTGGAGAAAAAGTTGGTATCGTTGCGACAAGTGGTGAAAACCATGAGTCAGCTAAATTGGATAAAGCTCTTTACTCTGACTTGGTGGCAACTTCAATTGGTGCCATTGCAGGTACTTCAAACGTTACGACTTATGTTGAGTCAGCAGCCGGTATCGGTGCTGGTGGACGTACTGGTTTGACAGCCTTAGTTGTTGCTATCTGTTTTGCTTTATCTAGCTTCTTTAGCCCACTATTAGCGATTGTTCCAACAGCTGCGACTGCACCAATTTTGATTATTGTCGGAATTATGATGCTCTCTAACTTGAAAAATATCCCTTGGGATGATATGTCAGAAGCTGTTCCAGCCTTCTTCACATCTATCTTTATGGGATTCAGTTACTCAATCACACAGGGGATTGCCGTTGGTTTCTTGACTTATACTTTGACAAAGATTGTTAAAGGTCAAATCAAAGAAGTACATGTTATGATCTGGATTTTGGATGCCTTGTTCATCTTGAACTACATCAGCATGGCTCTTAACTAATGATAAACACTTAAAAAAAGAAGGAGGATTCTCCTCCTTTTTTATTAGTAGAAATGTCGCAAAAGAAAACTTTTTGGTATAATGATTACATGCACATAAAAAATGAAGATGAACTCATTGCTCTTGGACAAGAGTTAGGTTCTTTACTAGAGAAAAATGATGTATTGATTTTGACTGGAGAATTAGGTGCGGGGAAAACAACACTTACAAAAGGTCTAGCTAAAGGTCTAGGGATTCATCAAATGATTAAGAGTCCTACCTATACCATTGTTCGAGAATATGAAGGTCGTCTACCCTTGTATCACTTGGATGTTTATCGTATTGAAGGGGACGCAGATTCTATCGACTTGGATGAATTTCTTTTTGGATCAGGTGTGACTGTTATTGAGTGGGGGCATCTATTAGGAGAAGCTCTTCCGGCAGAATATCTGGAATTAGAAATTCTCAAAGATGGTGACGGACGCGAAGTTGTCTTTCATGCCCGTGGCCAACGAGCAACAGAGCTCTTACAGAGGTTGACGGATGGAGTATGATCTTTTAGTCCGTGAAGCAGAAGTCCAAGATGCTTCGGTTCTTATTGCACTTTTGGATCAGATTGGTCAAGAATCTAGCTTTACCAGTCTGGATGAAAACGGAATTGCAATGACTGCATCAGAAATGCAGCATTTTATTGACAAGCAGGCCCAATCAGACAATCAAATTACTTTACTAGCTTTTTTGAATGATGAGCTAGCAGGGGTCATCAATATAACGGCGGATCAACGTCCGAGAGTTCGACATATTGGTGACGTCTTTCTTGGAATTAAAAAAGCATACTGGGGATATGGCCTCGGTAGTATCCTCATGGAAGAAGCTATTGAATGGGCCAAATCGAGTGGAAGTATTCGACGCTTACAACTGACAGTTCAAAAACGCAATCTTGCGGCTGTTCATCTATATAAAAAGATGGGCTTCATCATAGAAGGATTACAGGAACGTGGTGCTTGTATAGAGGGAGGAGAGTTTCTTGACGTTTACCAAATGGGTCGACTGATAGACAAATAAATATATGGCAAAAAAAATAATCGGAATGTTTTTAGGCTTTGTCCTTGTGACAGTACTTGGTGTGGGAGCTTATGCCTATACGATCTACCAACAAAGTACACAGACTCTAGCTAAAACCTATAAACAAATCGGGGAAGAAACGAAGGTTATCGAGGCAACTGAACCCCTGACAATCCTATTGATGGGTGTGGATACGGGGAACGTTGAACGTACAGACCCATGGGCGGGTAACAGTGATTCGATGATCTTGGTAACAGTAAATCCTAAAACCAAGAAAGTTGTTATGATGAGTTTGGAACGTGATATTCTGACACAAATCCAACAACCAGACGGTAGTGTTAGAGAAGCGAAACTCAATTCCGCCTATGCTGATGGTGGAGCAGAACTTGCTATTTCAACCATTCAGAAAATGATGAATATCCATATCGACCGTTACGTGATGGTCAATATGCATGGTCTTCAAAGAATGGTTGATGCTGTCGGTGGTATCACAGTAAACAATACTCTAGGTTTCCCAATCTCAATCCAAGACCAGGAGCCATTTAATACGATTTCTATCGGTGTTGGAGAGCAAACTCTAAATGGTGAAGAGGCGTTGGTGTATTCACGCATGCGCTATCAAGATCCAGAAGGAGATTACGGTCGTCAGAAACGTCAGCGCGAAGTCATTCAAAAGATTGTTGAGAAGATTCTTAGCTTGAATAGTGTTAGTCACTACCAAGAAATTCTGAAGGCTCTTAGCGATAATATGCAGACAAATATCGAGATTACGACAACAACCATTCCTCAGTTGATGGGTTACCAAGATTCCTTTAAAAACATTGAATCTCAACAGTTGCGTGGAGAGGATGCAATGATTGATGGGACATCCTACCAAATCGTGTCATCTGCTCATATGTTAAAGATGCAAAATCTTTTGCGTCGTTCATTGGACAAACCAGAAGTTACGGAATTAGAGACAAATGCTGTCTTGTATGAAAATATTTATGGTCGCTTGCCACAAACAACCGGATCTATTGCAGATCAGGAACAGCAAGGACAACAAGTGCATCAAGTGCAGCAAGAGCAACCAGAACAATAAGAAATAAATACTGAAATCGTAGGAATTTTCCTGCGATTTTTTCAAAGAAATTCGAATAGATAAGTAGGAGGAAAAAATGAAAGCGGAAATAATAGCTGTTGGGACAGAAATTCTAACTGGTCAAATTGTCAATACCAATGCTCAGTTTTTGTCTGAAAAGCTAGCTGAAATCGGAGTCGATGTTTACTTCCAGACGGCCGTGGGAGACAATGAAACTCGACTCATATCCCTGTTGGAGATTGCTCAGAAACGTAGTAATCTGGTTATCTTAACGGGAGGATTGGGGCCGACAGAGGATGACTTGACCAAACAAACATTGGCTCAATTTCTAGGGCGTCATTTGACTTTTGATGCTCAAGCACAGGCTAAACTGGATGATTTCTTTGCTCATCGCCCAGACTATGCTCGAACTCCAAATAATGAACGCCAAGCTCAAATTGTTGAGGGGTCAATCCCACTCCCAAATGAAACAGGACTAGCAGTTGGTGGTATGATTGAGGTAGATGGCGTGACTTATGTTGTCCTACCAGGTCCGCCAAGTGAACTGAAACCAATGGTTTTAAATGAGCTACTACCAAGATTGACAACAGGAGCTAAGTTGTACTCACGTGTGCTACGTTTCTTTGGCATTGGTGAGAGCCAGCTAGTGACGATTTTATCAGATTTGATTGAAGAGCAGACGGATCCAACCATAGCACCGTATGCAAAAACGGGAGAGGTGACTCTGCGCTTGTCAACCAAGGCCACTAGTCAAGACGAGGCTCAAAAGGACTTAGATAATCTGGAGGAAAAGATCCTTGCACGTCAGACCTTTGAAGGGCTTGCTTTAAAGGATATCTGTTATGGTTATGGCGAAGAAGCGAGTCTAGCCAGCGTAGTTGTTGAGGAGTTGAAAAAGAAAAAGCAAACCATCACAGCTGCAGAAAGTTTAACAGCAGGGCTTTTCCAAGCGACTTTGGCAAACTTTTCGGGAGCATCAACAATCTTTAAAGGTGGTTTTGTCACTTATAGCCTGGAAGAAAAAGCTAAGATGTTAGACATTCCACAAGTAGAGTTGGAAGAATATGGAGTCGTTTCAGCATTTGCTGCGGAAAAAATGGCTGAGCAGGCACGCCTCAAAACCCAGTCAGATTTTGGGATTAGCTTGACAGGAGTAGCTGGTCCGGATAGCCTAGAAGGGCATCCAGCAGGGACAGTTTTCATCGGCCTATCTCAAGCATCAGGTACCGAAGTCATTCAAGTCAATATAGCTGGAAGAAGCCGAGCGGATGTTCGTAAGATTGCAGTTATGCATGCGTTTAACTTAGTTCGCAAAGCTTTATTAAGTGACTGACTTTTGATATAATAGAAGAAGGTTCTTAGAATCATTAAAATATAGGAGAACAAAATGGCGAAAAAACCAACAAAAAAATTAGATGAAATTGGGAAAAAATTTGGAGCTGATCGTGAAAAAGCTTTGAATGATGCGCTTAAATTGATTGAAAAAGACTTCGGTAAGGGTTCAATCATGCGCTTGGGTGAACGCGCAGAGCAAAAAGTACAAGTGATGAGTTCAGGCTCTTTGGCACTTGATATTGCACTTGGTTCAGGTGGTTATCCAAAGGGACGTATCATTGAAATCTACGGTCCAGAATCATCAGGTAAGACAACAGTAGCCCTTCACGCTGTAGCACAAGCACAAAAAGAAGGTGGAATTGCAGCCTTTATCGATGCGGAACACGCGCTCGATCCAGCCTATGCAGCAGCTCTTGGAGTGAATATTGATGAATTGCTCTTGTCACAACCAGACTCAGGTGAGCAAGGTCTTGAAATTGCAGGAAAATTGATTGACTCAGGTGCAGTTGACCTTGTCGTTATTGACTCGGTTGCAGCTCTTGTACCTCGTGCGGAAATCGATGGGGATATCGGAGATAGCCACGTTGGTCTTCAAGCTCGTATGATGAGCCAAGCTATGCGTAAACTCGGAGCTTCTATCAACAAGACAAAAACAATTGCTATCTTCATCAACCAGTTGCGTGAAAAAGTTGGAGTTATGTTTGGTAATCCAGAAACAACTCCTGGTGGACGTGCCCTTAAATTCTATGCTTCAGTTCGTTTAGACGTTCGTGGAAGCACACAAATTAAGGGAACTGGCGACCAAAAAGATACTAACGTCGGTAAAGAAACTAAGATTAAAGTTGTGAAAAACAAGGTTGCTCCACCGTTCAAAGAAGCTCTTGTTGAAATCATGTACGGGGAAGGTATTTCTAGAACTGGTGAACTCTTGAAGATTGCTAGTGATTTGGATATCATCCAAAAAGCAGGTGCTTGGTACTCATACAAGGGTGAAAAAATCGGACAAGGTTCTGAAAATGCGAAGAAATACTTGGCAGATCATCCAGAAATCTTTGATGAAATTGACCACCAAGTTCGTGTTCAATATGGTTTGATCGAAGAGGAAGAAGGCTCTAAAGCAAGTTCAGCAACAGAAACAAGTTCTAACCAAGAAGTGACTCTTGATTTGGGCGATGCTCTTGAAATCGAAATTGAAGAATAAAAAAAAGTAGCAGAGAACTGCTACTTTTTTATTTCATGAGAACTAATGTTCGCTAAAACGTCGGTATTTGATGCGAAAGTCAAAGTAATTCTCTTCTTGCAATTTTTGAAAGATGTTGCGATAGGCTTCTTCATCAAAATGGTCACCACGGTAGAGAATTTCAAAACTCATTCCCTCGTATTCTAAAAAAGCATTGGCAGTTTTAAAACCATTTTGTAAGTAAAAGTCCATGCGGGCCTTTCGTTGTTCGAGATTATCACAGTCTTCGTCCAATCGCTCCACTTCAAGAATCATAGTACGCTGGTAAAAATCAATGAGTTTTTCAATGATTTCTCTCCCGTATCCATGGCTACGGAGATGGGGCATGATAGCAAAGAAGCTAATGTAGAAAGCTTTTTGATTTGAAATGGCAAAGGCAAAGCCGACAAATTCCTCTTCGTTATAAAAAGCGAAAAAGTGGGCGTCATCTCTATCTTGGTAACTTAAAAATTCTTCCAAAGAGACGCGTTCTTCTTCAGGGAAGGCTTCCTTGTTTAATTGTTCAACTTTTTCAAGGTCTGGGAATACATCTGTAATTAACTGGCTGGTTAAGGTCATACCTACCCTCCTTTTCTGTCACGATTATACCAGATTGTTTGTATCTAGGCAACGCTTTCTTAATGAAGCTCCCTTGTTCCTCTACTAGAAAGCTGATATAATACCCTTATGAATAAAAAATCAACGGTGGACTTGATTCATGGTCCCATCCTTCCTTCACTGATTAGTTTTGCTTTACCAATTTTACTATCCAATATCTTTCAGCAACTATACAATACAGCTGATATTTTGATTGTGGGGCGTTTTTTAGGACAAGATTCCTTGGCGGCAGTTGGAGCTACGACAGCCATTTTTGATTTAATTATCGGTTTTGCCCTCGGAGTTGGAAATGGGATGGGAGTTGTTATCGCTCGTCTTTACGGTGCTCGTAATTTCGCTAAGATTAAGGAAGCTGTCGCGGCGACTTGGATTTTGGGTGCCATCCTGAGTGGTCTTGTCATGCTGATGGGATTCTTTGGTCTTTATCCACTTTTGCAGTACCTAGAAACACCTGCAGAAATTCTCCCCCAATCCTACGAATACATCTCCATGATTGTTAGTTGCGTGGGAGTTAGCTTTGCCTATAATCTCTTTGCAGGATTGCTACGATCGATTGGTGATAGCCTTGCGGCGCTTGCTTTTCTTATCTTTTCAGCCATTATTAATGTAATTCTAGATTTGTATTTTATTACGCAATTGCAGCTAGGTGTGCAGTCCGCTGGTCTTGCAACCATTATCTCGCAAGGTTTGTCAGCAATCCTTTGTTATTTCTATATTCGCAAGAGTGTTCCAGAGCTTCTTCCAGGTCTCAAACATTTCAAATGGAATAAGGCTCTCTATGTTGACCTTTTAGAGCAAGGGTTAGCTATGGGCTTGATGGGATCAATCGTCTCTATCGGAAGTGTCATCTTGCAATCCTCTGTCAATAGTTTTGGAGCAGTCATTATCAGTGCTCAAACGGCAGCACGCCGAATCATGGCCTTTGCCTTACTGCCAATGACAGCTATTTCAGCTTCCATGACAACTTTTATCTCTCAAAATTTTGGGGCAAAACGTCCCGAACGTATCGTCCAAGGACTTCGTATAGGGAGTTATTTGAGTATGTCTTGGGCAACCTTTGCCTGTGTTTTCCTATTTTTTGCAAGTCCTAGCCTAGTTTCTTTTCTGGCAAGTTCAACAGACGCTTACTTGATTGAAAATGGGGCTTTGTATCTACGCATCAGTTCGGTATTCTATCCGTTTTTGAGTCTTTTATTGATTTATAGAAATAGCTTGCAGGGGTTAGGGCAAAAACTCTTGCCCCTCGTATCTAGCTTTATCGAGTTGTTTGGGAAAATTATTTTCGTGGCTTGGATCATCCCTTGGACAGGTTATACTGGAGTTATCCTATGTGAACCGCTACTCTGGGTTGTTATGACCGTTCAACTTTACTTCTCCCTCTCTCAACACCCTTGGATAAAAGAAGGTAAGAAAATCGTGGCAGTCGGTGGAAAATCTTAGCTTGGTTTACAAAAGAAAATCCATTTCCTCTAGTGAAAATCAGCTAGACTTGTGTTATAATAAGAAAGATTAAAATGTGAAAAAAGGAGATTCCTAATGGGACGTAAATGGGCCAATATCGTAGCCAAGAAAACGGCTAAAGATGGAGCTAACTCTAAAGTATATGCAAAATTTGGTGTAGAAATCTATGTAGCAGCTAAAAAAGGTGAACCAGATCCAGAACTAAACACTGCTTTGAAATTCGTTATCGATCGTGCCAAACAAGCGCAAGTGCCAAAACACGTTATTGATAAGGCTATCGATAAAGCGAAAGGAAATACAGACGAAACCTTTACAGAAGGACGTTACGAAGGATTTGGGCCAAATGGTTCAATGTTGATCGTTGATACCTTGACTTCAAACGTTAACCGTACAGCTGCCAATGTCCGTGCTGCTTTTGGTAAAAACGGTGGAAACATGGGAGCTTCAGGTTCTGTATCTTACCTCTTTGACAACAAGGGTGTTATCGTATTTGCAGGTGAAGATGCGGATGCTATCTTTGAACTCTTGCTTGAAGCAGATGTCGATGTAGACGATGTAGAAGCAGAAGAAGGGATAATCACTGTTTACACAGCTCCAACTGACCTTCACAAAGCTATTGTGGCTTTGCGTGAATCTGGTATCGAAGAATTCCAAGTGACAGAACTTGAGATGATTCCTCAATCAGAAGTTGAATTGTCAGGTGAAGATTTAGAAACATTTGAAAAACTCTACGGAGTCCTTGAAGACGACGAAGACGTACAAAAAATCTACACCAATGTAGATGGATTCTAATAGAAAAGCGAACAGCTATCAAGTCTGTTCGCTTTTTAGTTATATTAGACTTTCACTCCATCATCAGTTTGCTCTTTTCTATCCAAGCCTAGGGCAAATTTACGGATGAGAAGAAACTGACCATTTTCCTGTTTTACGAAAGTCAGTACAACTGTCTTAGTATTAGAACCGAGCGAGACATAGGAAATTTTTTTAATTTCATAGTCGCCTGAAGTTGACTCAATTTCAGAATCTGGCAGTCCATGCTTGCTGATGATATCTTTGTAGTTGGAGCCGCCTTTTCCTCGATTAGAGGTGTCGCCTTCGATCAAAGCATCGAATTGCTCCTGGGTCCAAGCGAAGGAATCGGTATCTTCCGTATCCTCTTCATCATTATCCTCGTCTGCTCTATAATCTGGCAATTTTCCAAATTCCTCATCTTCTGTTAAAGAGGTCAGATTTCTGTAGGGGTGACGAAAGTTTTTAGCCAAGTCAGTAAAGACACCAGAAGGTAATACTTGCGTCATTAAGACAAGGAAAATAGATAGAATACCTAGGCTCGTTCCGATAATAGCCAATATTTTACGATTTTTGAGATTAAGGCCGATACCAAAAACTCCTAGGGCTATAGCAATAATAGCAAAGAAAAAGGCTAGTATGCTAATGATTGGTAGCCAGGATCCAAGAAGTGCCAGGGAGCCAAAGATAATGGCGATAATTCCTAAGATTTTCTCTTCTTTTTGTTTCATTTCTAAGTTTCTCATTTCTAGTCAGGCTAAAATTATCTACGTGTAAGATAGTGTTTATTATAGATAAAATGAGCACTAATGTCAATTTTAAATAAAATAGTTCTCATGGAAACTTTTTTCTTGACATCTTATTTGAAAATGATAAAATAGTTCTCATGGAAACCAATTGGTTCTCGTGAGAACTATTTATGTGTAAAAAGGAGCAATCATGGATAAGCCGATGTTAGCTTTTAAACGTTTTGGTCATCAGGTTCACCTTATGGTGCAACAGGAAGCTAAACGTTGTGGTATTGAATTTATGGGCGGACCGCAGGGCCAAGTCATACGATTTTTAGACTATCGTGAGGAGTCTGGACAGGCGGTGTTAATCAAGGATATTGAGCAGGAACTCAATATCACCAAGTCAGTCGCCAGCAATCTAGTGAAGCGTATGGTACAAAATGGTTTGGTGGAATTGGAAGTGAGTCCAAATGACAAGAGAGCCAAGTACGTTCATTTGACGGAAAAATCACGCTCTCAAATGAAGCAAATCAAATCATTCTTTGATCGAATTGACCGCAGCTTACTTGAAGGTGTTTCTGAAGAAGAGCTCGCTATTTTTGAAGAAGTACTTGATAAACTACAAGCAAATGTAAAAAAAATAGGAGGGGAAAATGAAGAAACTCGCTAAGCGTATCACAGGAAAAGAGTGGGGAATGATTCTCTTGACTGTCCTCTTTACCTGTTTCTCGGTCTATCTAGAGTTAGAAGTACCGACTTACATTTCAGAAATTACAGAACTACTTGGAACTCCAGGTACGCAGTTGGACGCACTTTGGTCACCAGCCATTAAGATGATAGGCTTGTCTCTACTTGCTTTTCTCTCATCCGTTACTGTTGGATTTTTTGCCGCTCGCGTTGCAGCGTCTTACACAACTCATTTACGAAGTGATATTTTTAATCGTGTTCTAGATTTCTCGCAGACAGAGATCAAACGTTTTTCAATCCCAAGTCTCTTGACTCGGACGACTAATGATATCACACAGGTTCAGATGCTTTTTACCATGGGGCTCCAAGTGGTCACTCGTGGTCCTATTATGGCTATCTGGGCCATTGGAAAAATCCTTGGGAAGTCTGAGTACTGGCTCTGGGCAGTAGTGGTTGCTGTTATCGTCAATGTTCTGATGACAACAGTTCTCATGACGCTTGCCTTTCCAAAACAATCTGTCATCCAAAAATTGACAGATAAACTCAATAGTATCACTCGTGAAAGTTTGACAGGGATTCGAGTGGTTCGTGCTTACAATGCTGAAGATTATCAAGATGAAAAATTCGAAGCAGCCAATGAGGAAGTCACTCGTCTCAATCTCTTTGTCAATCGATTGATGGCTATTATGAATCCTATTATGATGGCGATTTCGAGCGGTTTGAGTCTAGCCATTTACTGGATTGGTGCCTATATCATCAATGATGCTAGCCTGACAGACCGTCTACCACTCTTTAGTGATATGGTGGTCTTCATGTCTTATGCTATGCAGGTCGTGATGGGCTTCTTGCTTATGGGTGCTCTCTTTATCGTCCTTCCTCGTACCTTGGTTTCTGCAGGACGTATCAATCAAGTGCTAGACTTGCATTCTTCTATTGAAAATCCTAGTCAACCACAGACGGCAGATTCCTCTATTCAAGGTCAAGTAGAATTCCGTGATGTAACCTTCCGCTATTCTAAAAATTCAGAAGCAGTTGTGGAACATGTTAGCTTCAAGGCAGAAGCTGGTCAAACGGTCGCCTTTATCGGTTCAACTGGTTCTGGTAAATCTACGCTTGTGAACCTCTTGCCTCGTTTTTATGATGTATCTGATGGGGAAATCCTAGTAGACGGTGTCAATGTGCAGGATTATGATTTGGAAGATTTGCGGAATAAAGTCGGCTATATCCCACAAAAAGCAGTCCTTTTCTCTGGAGATGTCAAGGGCAATCTCGACTTTGGTAAGAGTCCAGAAACTCCGCTAAGCGAGACTGCTATGTGGCAAGCTCTGGAGTTGGCCCAGTCTAAAAGCTTCATCGAGGATAAGGAAGCAGGTCTAAATTCAGAAGTGGCTCAAGGTGGGACTAACTTCTCAGGAGGTCAAAGACAACGTTTGGCCATTGCGCGTGCCTTGGCTCGTAAGCCAGAAATTCTCATTTTTGACGATTCATTCTCGGCCTTGGACTACAAGACAGATCGTATCTTGCGCCAAGAATTAGCTGAAAAAACGCAATCTATGACTAAGTTAATCGTTGCCCAACGTATTTCAACGATTATGGATGCTGACTTGATCTTAGTATTGGATCAAGGTAAAGTCGTGGGACAAGGCACCCACAAGGAACTTCTTGCGACCAACGAAGTTTACCAAGAAATTGCCTATTCACAACTATCGAAGGAGGAATTGGAACATGGAAAATAAGAAGATGTCCTTTTGGAAACAATATAAACCTTTTCTAGCAGGTCTCCAACTTCCTCTACTAGTTGCGGTTGTGGCGGCTGTATGTTCAAGCATCATCACGGTTTATGGACCAACTAAGATTAAGGAAATCACCAACTTGATTTCAGATGGCTTGGCTACAGAAATCGATTTGGTAGCTGTGTCAAGTATCGCCAGCTTTTTAGCTATTTTGTATGTGCTTGGTGCTATTCTCAACTATACACAAGCCTATATTTTTTCAACGAGTATCCAACATTTTTCAAAACGCTTGCGGACGGCTATCGCTGAAAAGATTAATCGTTTGCCTCTTGCTTATTTTGACCGTCATTCTCAAGGGGACACTCTTTCACGTGTAACCAATGACGTTGATACAGCAGCACAGTCACTCAACCAAAGTCTAGGGACCGTTATCTCAGCTAGCTTCTTGCTAATCGCTGTTTTGATTACCATGTTTGGCATGAACTGGATTTTGGCATTGGTAACAGTTGTTTCAACCCTTGTAGGTTTTGCTGCGGTTTCAGTGATTATGGCTAAGTCACAGGGTTACTTTAAAGCCCAGCAAAACAACCTAGCAGCCGTAAACGGTTATGTAGAAGAAATGTACTCTGGCCACAATGTTGTGACCAGCTATAATGCTGTGGAACCAACTAAAGAAACATTCGCAGGATTGAATCAAAATCTACATGATAGTATCTGGAAATCTCAGTTTATTTCTGGCATTATGATGCCTGCTATGTTCTTTGTTGGAAATTTTAGTTATGTTTTGGTCATTATCGTCGGTGCTGCCTTGGCTCTTGAAGGTCATATCAGTATCGGGATTATCGTAGCCTTCATGGTCTACGTACGTACCTTCTCGCAACCCTTATCACAGATTGCCCAAGGAATTACCAGCTTACAACAAGCTAGTGCAGCTATGACTCGTGTCTTCGAATTTCTAGGTGAAGAGGAAATGGAAGATGAATCTCATAAGGAAAGACAATTGACCAACATGAAGGGTGAAGTGATCTTTGACAGAGTTTCATTTGGCTACACACCGGAGCGAACGATCATTCATGACTTTTCTGCGACAGCTCATGCAGGTCAAAAGATCGCGATTGTCGGACCAACTGGTGCTGGGAAGACGACCATTGTTAACCTCTTGATGAAATTCTATGAGATTGATAAGGGAAGAATTCGCATTGATGGTGTGGATACCAAGGCTATGAAGCGCTCAGAAGTACACGATGCCTTTTCAATGGTCTTGCAGGATACCTGGCTCTTTGAAGGAACCATTCGTGATAATCTCATCTACAATCAAACAGGTATCAGTGATGAAGAAGTGATTGAAGCTGCCAAAGCAGTCGGAATCCACCACTTCATCACAACCTTACCTGATGGATACGATACAGTCTTAGATGATACAGTGACCTTGTCAGTAGGTCAAAAGCAGCTCTTGACTATCGCTCGTGCCCTGCTCAAGGATGCTCCGCTCTTGATTCTGGACGAAGCAACATCCTCAGTCGATACTCGTACGGAGGAGTTGATTCAAAAGGCTATGGATCGTTTGATGGAAGGACGCACATCCTTTGTCATCGCCCACCGCTTGTCAACCATCCGTAACGCGGACTTAATTCTGGTCATGAAAGAAGGAAACATCATCGAGCAAGGCAATCATGAAGAGCTTATGGCTCAGGGTGGTTTCTATGCTGACCTCTACAATAGTCAATTTACAGAAGACCAAGCAGAAGAATAAACTAAAAGAAGGCTTGACGGCCTTCTTTTTCTGCACTATACTAGAGTAGGAGATGCTAGCAGACTCGTTCTGCCAGGCTTCTTGTGTAAAATCTAGAAATAATGAGAAAACAGATGAAAAACTATCAAGAGTGGTACGAGAAGAGGAAATCAAGTCTTCTTCGACATCCACAATTATTGCAATTGATGCGAGTCTTTAATCGCATGATGACAATTCTGATGCCCTTAGCTTACTTGACCTTGTTGGGAACAAACTTTGTAAGTAAAGGGGTTGGGAAAGAACTTTCTGCTTATATTTTAGTCCCCGCTTTAGGATTTGTCCTATTGACGCTAGTTCGTAAGTGGATCAATCAACCACGTCCCTATGAGACTTGGGAAATTGTCCCGCTACTAGACAAGGACAGCTCTGGAAATTCAATGCCTAGTCGCCATGTCTTTTCAGCGACTATTATTTCCATGGCTTGCCTGCATGCAAATCTTCCTGTGGGGTTGGTTTTGTTGGTCTTATCAGCTCTTCTCGGCTTTGTGCGAGTCTTGGGTGGCGTTCATTATCCCAAGGATGTCTTAGTTGGCTACGCCTGTGGCCTCCTCTTGGGAATTCTTTTCTTTATTGTGTAAGAAGCAAAGCAAGTGGGCTTGGCCTCGTAACCACTTACGGGTCAAAAGTGACCACTTGCTTTTTTGCCCTTGTAAAGTCTTTTAGGCTTTGGTATAGTAGATGCAGAAAGGAGATAGGATGAAGTTACGAATCGAGATTGATAGTGAATTAACTGAGACAGAGATTGTCATCAAGGCTGCAGCCCTGACAGATGAGATAGCTGACTTGCAACGACTCTTGCAAGAAACCAAGGCTCCTAGGTTGATCTTTTATAAGGGGACGGGTGAGTACTACTTAGACTTGTCAGAAATTCTCTTTTTTGAGACAGAAGGTAGCAAGATTTACGCCCATACCCAGAAAGATGCCTACGAGGTTAGGCTCAAGCTATATGAGTTAGAGTCCATCCTGCCCCGCTATTTCAGTCGGGTATCCAAGTCGACCATTGCCAATATCCGGCAGGTCTACTCGGTGGACAAGTCCTTCTCAGGTACAGGAACTATTTCCTTTTATCAGACCCACAAGGAGGTTCACGTGTCACGGCACTACCAATCCCTCCTAAAAGAAAATCTAAGAAACATGAGGTAAGAAGATGAAAAAGAAAGCATTTGGTATTGTGTTGCTAGTATTGGCAGCCTTAGTATTGTTACAGGGGAATTTTGGGATTCCTTCACTTGGAGGGCAGATTTGGCCCTTGATTGGTATTGGATTTTTTGCCTATCAATCAGTTGGAGCTTTGCTTCGTCGCCACTTCACTTCAGCCTCTTTTACAGCCCTAGTGGCCCTATTGATTGCCAATCATTTTTATAACATTTTTCCTATTCCAAACCAATCTTTGTTTTGGGCGGGAGTTCTAATCGTTCTCGGAGTTAGTATGCTGACTCATACTAATAGAACTTGGAATGGGAAAAAATGGTGGTATGACGGAGAAAAGACTATCCTTACAGAAAAAGAAGTAGCCTTTGGTAGCGGAACCTTTTACAAGCAGAACCAAGATTTGGTAGAAGATGAGTTTGAAGTCGGATTTGGGAATGCCAAAATCTATTATGATAATGCAGAGATGTTAGGCGATAGCGCAACCTTGAAAATAGAAGTCGGATTTGGGAATGCAGTTGTCTATGTTCCCCAACACTGGAGAGTAGATCTTAAGGTGGAAACTTTCTGTGGTGCAGCCAAGGCAGATGCTCCTGTAGCCCCAACCAGCAAAACCTTGATTATCCGTGGAGACGTAGCTTTCGGGAAACTTGGTGTCGTCTACGTCAAATAAAAAAAGTCTTCCAATTCCCTTGCCAAAATGGAGAAAGTGTGATAACATAGTACGGTATGTGGTGCTAGCACATCCGCTATATTAGATCTAATAGGAGGAAAACACAATGGCTAAAGTATGTTACTTTACAGGTCGTAAGACTGTATCAGGAAACAACCGTTCACACGCGATGAACCAAACTAAACGTGCCGTAAAACCAAACCTTCAAAAAGTTACTGTTCTTATCGATGGTAAACCTAAAAAAGTTTGGGCTTCAGCTCGTGCTTTGAAATCAGGAAAAGTAGAACGCGTTTAATAAACATGAAAAGACCTAATAGGTCTTTTTCTTTTGCTCGAAAGCTGAAATCATTTGAAAAATCAAGCAAATATCCGATGATACATCATTCTGCTTTTACAGTTGGGCTGAAATATGATAAAATAGAGTATCAACTATTTGAGGTAAAAAAAATGACTGTAAAAATTAATACAAAAGATGGTCAAGTCGAACTGACAGATGATGTGATCGCTACTGTCGTAGGTGGTGCAGCAACTGAAATTTTTGGTGTAGTCGGTATGGCTAGTAAAAATGCCCTCAAAGATAATTTCCAAGCCCTTCTTGGTAAGGAAAATTATTCAAAAGGTGTAGTCGTTAAAGCAGCTGAAGACGGTAGTATTGCAGTTGATGTATATACTGTATTGAGCTACGGTACAAAAATCAGTGAAGTTTCAAAAAACATCCAAGAGCGTGTTCGCTTTAGTTTAGAGAACCAACTTGGAATCACTGCGCAAACTGTGAATGTCTACATTCAAAATATCAAAGTTGTAGGAGAATAATCGTGTCAAATATTACTACAAGCTTATTTCAAGAAATGGTACAGGCTGCTTCAACTCGTTTGAACAAGCAAGCCGAATATGTCAATTCATTGAACGTCTTCCCAGTTCCAGATGGAGATACAGGAACAAACATGGGAATGACCATCGAAAATGGAGCTAAGGAAGTAGCTGACAAACCAGCATCAACAGTTGGTGAGGCTGCAAGCATCTTGGCTAAAGGTCTTTTGATGGGTGCGCGTGGAAACTCAGGAGTTATCACTTCTCAACTTTTCCGTGGATTCTCACAAGCTATCAAGGAAAAAGATGAACTTACAGGTCAAGATTTGGCCCTTGCCTTCCAATCTGGTGTAGAAGTAGCCTACAAGGCTGTTATGAAGCCAGTTGAAGGAACTATCTTGACTGTATCACGTGGAGCTGCCATTGGTGCTAAGAAAAAAGCAGAGCAAACAGATGACGCAGTTGAAGTTATGCGTGCGGCCTTAGAAGGAGCTAAAGCAGCTCTTGCTAAAACTCCAGAAATGCTTCCAGTATTGAAGGAAGTTGGAGTTGTGGACTCAGGTGGTCAAGGTTTGGTCTTCATCTATGAAGGTTTCCTTTCAGCTCTTACTGGTGAATACAGCGCTTCTGAGGACTTTGTTGCGACTCCAGCAAACATGAGTGAAATGATCAATGCAGAACACCACAAATCTGTAGCTGGACATGTGGCAACAGAAGACATTACTTTTGGTTACTGTACTGAAATCATGGTTGCCCTCAAACAAGGCCCAACTTATGCTAAAGACTTTGACTACGAAGAATTCCGTAACTACTTGAACAATCTTGGGGATTCTCTACTTGTTGTTAATGACGATGAAATCGTTAAAGTTCACGTCCATACAGAAGATCCAGGACTTGTCTTGCAAGAAGGTCTTAAATACGGTAGCTTGGTTAAGGTTAAAGTCGATAACATGCGTAACCAACACGAAGCGCAAGTAGAAAAAGAAGCAGCTCAAGTTAGCAAGCCAGCTGAAGAAAAAGAATATGCCCTTATCGCAGTAGTAGCTGGACAAGGCTTGGCAGACATCTTCCGTGCACAAGGTGTGGATTATGTCATCGAAGGTGGACAAACTATGAACCCTTCGACAGAAGACTTCGTCAAGGCTGTTGAGCAAGTTAATGCTCGCAATATCATCTTCTTGCCAAATAACAAAAATATCTTCATGGCAGCTCAATCAGCAACTGAAGTCTTAGAGCAACCAGCTGTTGTGGTAGAAGCTCGTACAATTCCTCAAGGATTGACTAGTCTTCTTGCCTTTGATCCAAGCAAATCAATCGAAGAAAATAAAGAACGCATGACTGCAGCTCTTGGCGATGTCATCAGCGGTAGTGTAACAACAGCCGTTCGTGATACAACTATCGATGGTTTGGAAATCCATGAAAATGACAATCTTGGTATGGTAGATGGTAAGATCCTCGTATCAAACCCTGATATGCACCAAACCTTGACTGAAACTTTGAAACATATGTTGGACGAAGACAGTGAAATCGTAACTTTCTATGTCGGAGAAGACGGAAGTGAAGAATTGGCAAATGAAATTGCTCAAGAAATCGCAGAAGAATTCGAAGATGTTGAAGTAGAAATTCACCAAGGTCAACAACCAGTTTACCCATATCTTTTCAGTGTGGAATAAAGATTAAATAATAGAAAAAAGAAAGTTGAGAAATCAACTTTCTTTTTTTGTGACATTTGTCATATTTCCTCATGACAGAAGCTTCTAGTGGCTCATGCTTCAAAGAATTATAATAGATGTATCAAATGGAGGAAGAAAAAAATGAAACATAAAGTAATTATCGCAATGAGTTTAGTAGCAGCAGGAGTCATGACTTATCTCATGTTCTCAGGATTGGACGAAGGCTTCTATCATTTTCCTTGGGAGTTATTTGCAGGATTTGGCATGATGTCTTGGTTGATCCGAGAAGGTTTGAAATTGGTCTCAGATGTGAAAAAGGAGCTTGAAAAATGAAAAAAGCGATTCTCTATCTCTTTATTGCACTATCACTAGTGGTATGGTTGGTCGAAATGTTTACAGGGTGGTTTGACCAAGCCTTCCTTCACCAAGTCATTCGCGGTGCTTGGGGTCTAGGATTTATGATTTTTATCGCCTTTCCGATGGGGAAGGAGTGGCTGAAAGGAGAGTATCATGAACATGATTAAGGTAGAAGGCTTAAATAAGAACATCAAGGGCAAGGCTATTTTGAAGGATATTTCCTTTGAGGTAGCTGAAGGTGAATGTGTCGCCTTGATTGGGCCCAATGGTGCTGGAAAGACCACACTCTTAGATTGTTTACTTGGAGATAAGCTAGTTACCAGCGGTCAAGTATCCATTCAAGGCTTGCCAGTGACGAGCTCTAAGTTAGACTATATTAGAGGCTACCTCCCTCAAGAAAATGTCATCGTTCAGAAATTAAAGGTCAAAGAGTTGATTGCTTTCTTTCAAAGTATTTATCCAAATCCCTTGAACAACCAGGAGATCGATCAACTATTGCAGTTTGACAAGCAGCAAAAAGAACAATTGGCAGAAAAATTGTCAGGTGGGCAAAAGCGTCTCTTTTCATTTGTCTTGACCTTGATAGGCCGACCAAAGCTTGTCTTTTTAGATGAGCCAACTGCGGCCATGGATACCTCAACTCGTCAACGTTTTTGGGAAATTGTCCAAGACTTAAAAGCGCAGGGAGTCACCATTCTCTATTCGTCTCATTATATTGAGGAAGTAGAGCATACAGCAGACCGGATTTTGGTCTTAAATAAGGGAGAATTGATTCGTGATACGACACCACTAGCTATGCGCAGTGAAGAGATTGAAAAGCACTTTATCCTACCTCTGGCTTATAAGGAAGTCGTTGAGCAGTCAAACTTGATTGAAAACTGGTCACAAAAACAAGATGCCCTGCAAGTAGTCACACGCGAAGCGGATGCTTTTTGGCAACTGTTAGTCCAGGCAGGCTGTAGGATACAAGAAATTGAAGTCAATAACCGTAGCTTGCTAGATACAATCTTTGAAGAAACACAAAAGGGAGATGACTAAGATGAAACGATGGATCGCACTAAACAAGATAGAATTTCTATTGACCAAACGACAATTAGTCTATTATCTATTATCCGTAGGGATGCCGACGGCCTTCTATTTATTCTTTTCAGGCATGTACCAGGATACACCAGATGGGCCAGCTAATTTTATGCGCGACTACCTTATCTCTATGACGGCCTTTTCTATGATGTCGACAGCTATGTTTTCATTCCCAGCTGTTTTACATACCGATAAAATCAACAACTGGCAGAAAACATTACGCCATACTCCAGTAAATATGGTAGAATATTATCTATCAAAGATAACAAGTATGATGGTTGATTATTTGGTTTCAATCCTGGTTGTTTTCTCAGTTGGGCACTTGGTCAGAGGTGTGGATATGCCTTTAGGAAGCTGGATTGGGGCTGCGCTCTTGCTGATTGCGGGAAGTATAGCCTTTGTAGCGCTTGGTTTGATCCTGACACTCTTACCGTCTAGTCAGCTGATGTCTGTCGTGGGCAATCTTCTCTATCTAGGCTTGGCTGTTTTAGGCGGACTCTGGATGCCCATCACTTTATTTCCAGACTGGATGCAAGCAATCGGGAAGTGTCTACCAACCTATCAGTTGATGGAATTGCTCAAGACCTTCTTAAACGAGGGAGGCATCAATTTATCATCCACAGTTTATCTACTTGTTTTTTCAGCAGTTTTATTTGGTTTGACTATTTACCTTCAAGGTCATAAGGAGAATGCTTAATGCTTGAAAGACTGAAAAGCATACACTATATGTTTTGGGCCAGTTTGATTTTTATGGTTTTCCCTATCCTCTCTGCAGTAGTTGGGGAAATTCCTAGCTGGCATTTACTAGTTGATATTCTATTTGTGGTGGCTTACTTAGGCGTTTTGACAACCAAGAGCCAGCGATTATCCTGGCTCTTTTGGATTATCATGCTAGCCTATGTAGCTGGGAATACCGTCTTTATTTATGGCAACTATGTCTGGTTCTTCTTTTTCCTTGCCAATCTCTTGATTTATCATTTTAGAGTGCGTAGCTTACGTTCTCTTCATGTCTGGACTTTTCTCCTTGCTCAAGTTCTTGTTGTTGGCCAACTCATGATGTTTCAGTCAGTCGAAACTGAGGTTGTAGCCTTTGAGCTTGGGATTCTTACTTTTGTCGATTTGATGACATTGGGTTTGGTTCGGATTCGCATTGTGGAGGATTTGAAAGAAGCTCAGGCCAAGCAAAATGCCCAGATAAATTTATTGCTTGCTGAAAATGAACGCAGTCGTATCGGTCAGGATTTGCATGATAGTCTGGGGCATACCTTTGCTATGCTGAGTGTCAAGACAGATCTGGCCCTGCAGTTATTTCAGATGGAGGCTTATCCACAGGTGGAGAAGGAATTAAAAGAAATTCACCAGATCAGCAAGGACTCCATGAATGAAGTGCGTACCATCGTGGAAAATCTGAAATCACGGACCCTGGCTTCAGAGCTTGAGACTGTCAAGAAAATGCTGGAGATTGCTGGGATTGAGGTTGAGGTTGACAATCAATTGGACAAGGCTAGCCTGACCCAAGATGTGGAGTCGACGGCTGCTATGATTTTGTTAGAACTGGCGACCAATATCATCAAACATGCCAGCGCTAATAAAGCCTATCTAAAAATGGAACGTACAGATCAGGAATTGCTCCTGACAGTCAGAGATGATGGGAAAGGATTTGCAACTGTAAAAGGGAATGAACTCCATACAGTCCGTGACCGTGCAGCAGCCTTCTCAGGTCAAGTAGAGCTGGTCAGTTTGAAAGATCCCACAGAGGTGCGCGTGCATCTGCCTTATAAGGAGAGAAAGTAGATGAAAGTATTAGTCGCAGAAGATCAAAGTATGCTTAGAGACGCCATGTGCCAGCTCTTAAGTTTTCAGCCAGATGTAGAGACTGTCTTGCAGGCGAAAAATGGAGCCGAGGCTATTGAGATTTTGGGGAAAGAAGCAGTAGATATTGCCATCCTTGACGTCGAAATGCCAGTCAAGACGGGACTCGAAGCTCTCGAGTGGATCAAACAAGAAGTACCTGAAACCAAGGTAGTTATCGTTACGACCTTTAAACGCCCAGGTTATTTTGAACGAGCGGTCAAAGCAGGAGTAGACGCCTATGTCTTGAAAGAGCGGAGCATCGCCGAGCTCATGCAAACCCTGCATACGGTGTTAGAGGGGCGCAAGGAATATTCTCCAGAGCTGATGGAAGTCATGATGACTCACCCCAATCCCTTGACCGAGCAGGAAGTCGCTGTTCTACATGGAGTGGCTCAGGGACTCTCCAACCAAGAAATTGCGGACAAGCTCTACCTCTCAAACGGCACCGTTCGTAATTACATGACCAATATCCTCTCCAAACTAGGCGCCAGCAACCGAACCGAAGCAGCCAAAACCGCCGAAGAAGAAGGCTGGTTGTGAGGAGAGAAAGAAAAAATTATCGGAGATAACTTATGTCAAAAAAAATAATAAATGTTGTTGCAGCAGCCATAGAACGAGATGGTAAAATATTTTGTGCACAAAGACCTGAAGGTAAAAGTTTGGGAGGTTTTTGGGAATTTCCGGGTGGGAAATTAGAAATAGGGGAATCTCCTGAACAAGCTTTAGTCCGTGAAATTAAAGAAGAGCTAAATTCTGAAATTGAAATTATTTCTTACATCAATGAAGCTTCATATGATTATGATTTTGGGACAGTTGTCATGAAGACCTATCATGCAAAGCTGATATCAGGGAAGCTAGAGTTGCTTGAACACCAAAATTCAACTTGGTTAGCTCCTAATGAACTAGATACTCTCAACTGGGCTCCAGTTGACCGTCCAGCTGTAGAATTATTAACAAAAAAATAAGAGATTATTCTCTTATTTTTTTGTTAAATAATCATAAAGTGTGGAAGAAATCTCATTGACTAATTCAAAATTCATTGTAACTACAGGAGTTTTTCCATCCTGCATCCTAGTTTCAGTAGCACTATTTTCCAAATAACTAACTGGCCCTAGATAATAGAAATCACTTCCCTCACCGTCTTCTTTTTTTACGAAGAGATGAAGAGCCAAACCAGTTTGATTAGATTGCATAATATCAGCAACTTCTTTAGACTTAAAGCTTCGATTGCTCCGAGAATACCAATGAAAGACTTTGTTGGATAAGAACCCATCTTGATACTGGGTTGTTTCTGTAATATCGTCATCCTTATGATAAGTTACAAAGATAGGACACGTTCCATGTTTGACCTTGTATCCATATACAGTAGAACTTTCATCCTTGTCCCAGTTGAGAAGTCTCACAGCATCTTTTCGAGAGTATTTCTCACCTACTGTCAATGGTTCCTGCGGATATTTTTGAGAGCGCTCTAGACCAGTCTGAATGATGTCTAAGATAAATTTTTTGTATTCCTCTGTAAGAAATTGAGTGAAATCTGTTGCTAGTTGATAAGTGTCATCTTCAATGCTTAAGGCTGATAAACCATACTTTTCTTGATCTCTTTTAACGAAAAAGTTATAGTCTAAACAGTTTTCGATAGATTTAAATAACTGTTCGGAGGATCCTAATTGCTTCATTGTTAGGATTTGTTTAAATTCAGATCGGGAAATCTTTCCTTTTTCTAGTAATATTTTTAAAAGATAGAGTTCTTCTTTTCGTTTACCATTGGATAGTTCTTTGCAGAGGAAAGTCAGAAAACCATTTAATTCAGGAATTTTAATGAACTGATCATCTTTTTCAAAGGAAGCAACAACCTCTCCATAATGATTAAAAGTATCAAAGAAAACATAGGGATCTAGACTATCTAGTTTCCAAAAATCACTGAGATTTGGAGTACGTCCCAAGCGATTCTTCGTTTCCATATAGGCTTCTTTTAGGATAGCTAGATTGGAGAGATTTGTATTGGAAATAGACCTAAAGATTTGTTCTTTAGCCACTTCTTCAAAATTGATAGTTGTTAGACCATTTAAGATATTGGGCTCTCTTAGCTCTCTTCGGTAATTATCTTTATTCATTGATTTATCACCAAATAAAGCGATTGGAATTAAGTAATTATTTTTATAATTTCCAATAAAATCAATGATCGTAACATATTCTTTGCTATCATGTTTACGAAGACCACGTCCCAGTTGTTGAACAAAAACAATACTAGACTGAGTATTTCTTAACATGACCACTTGGTTGACAGAAGGAATATCAATCCCTTCATTAAAAATATCCACTGTTAAAATATAGTCTAGTTGACCCTTTTCGAGTTGAGAAACTACCTCATTTCGTGTTTCAATATTATCATCGCCTGTCAATGCTCGACAAGCTTTTCCATGTTGATTCAATTTTAAAGATAGCTCATGTGCTTCCTGTTTAGAGGAACAGAATATCAACCCTTTTACTTTTTCTCCGCTTACGCCATAAAAATCAATTTTTTGAAGAATATGTTTAACTCGTTCGTTAGATGTTAAGTTTGAGATATTTGTCTTTTCATCGATTAGATGCCCATCTACCTCAATATCCTTTACCCCAAAATAAATAAATGGGCAAAGCATATCATTATCAAGAGCATCTTGTAGACGGATTTCATAGGCGATATTATAATCAAATAGTTCATAAATATTTTGTCCGTCTGTTCGCTCAGGTGTTGCAGTCATTCCTAAAAAGAATTCTGGCTGAAAATGTGCCATCACTTTTTTGTATGAATCAGCTCCAGCTTTATGAACCTCATCGATTAAAATATAGTCAAAATAATCTTTTGAAAATAGATTTAAATGTGAATCACGGGATAACGTTTGAATCGTCGCAAAAATATACTTCTTATTTGTCAAATCAGCTCCAGAATGATAAATCAAACCTTCTGATTCTGGGAACTGTAGAACCTTTTGAAAATCCTTTAAAGATTTTTGTAGAATTTGCTCCCTATGAACGACAAATAGCATTCTTTTCGGCTCAAATTGTTGAACATCAAAAGCTGATAAATACGTTTTACCTGTCCCTGTAGCACTGATGACTAAAGCTTTCTTTTTCCCCGAATCGCGAACGGCTTGCAGACCTCTCAATGCTTCTTTTTGCATTTTGTTAGGTTCAATGCTTGATACCTGATATTCAGCTATTGCCTCTTCTCGAATCTGATCCACTCGAATTGTTTTTTTACGCTTTCTAGCATATGAATCAATCTTCTCTGCCGTTAAAACATCGGATTTTGTCCAAATTTTTTCGAATTCTTTTTTAGTAGCTTGAATTAACTCCCCGTTGTGAGTTGAAGTCAATTTTATATTCCACTCGTAATTGATCTTTAGTGCATTATGAGTTAAATTTGAGCTTCCTGAAATAAGAACTTGTTTCCCATCATGCTCAAAAAGATAAAACTTAGCATGCATTTGAAGACTCTCAGGAGTGAGTCGAACTTCAACATTTCTCAACTTTAGTAATTCTTGCATAGCAACTGGATCATTAAAATCAAGATAAGGAGATATCAGAATTTTACCTTTTATTCCTTTATCCATTAAATCGGATAATTGGGATTTAATCAGAGCAATCCCTGATTGGGTAATAAATGCTACAGAAATATAAAAGGATTGGCATTTTGATAATTCTTCTTGAATATCCTTCAATACATAACGCTTAGACTCTGGGTCATTGATTAATATTTGAGGAGAGTATCCTCCTTCTTGAAATTTAACATTATCAATAAAACCAAACTTTAAAGATTTGATCAAGGTATCTTGAAATAATGTAACGCCTTCTGGCATAGAGCTTCTCTTTTCTATTCTTTTTAACACATTCATTATACCAAAAAAACACGGCATTCTGCCGTGTTTCTGTGTTTATTTCACGAGTTTCTTCATCTCATCAATACGTGCTACGGTCGCGTCGTATTTGGCTTGGTAGTCGGCTTGTTTGTCGCGTTCTTTTTGGACGACTTCTGGTTTGGCATTGGCTACGAAGCGTTCGTTAGAGAGCTTCTTACCGACCATATCCAGTTCTTTTTGCCATTTAGCGAGTTCCTTGTCGAGACGAGCCAGTTCTTCTTCGACATTGAGGAGGTCTGCGAGTGGCAGGTAAATTTCTGCTCCTGTGATGACACTTGACATAGCGAGTTCAGGTGCAGGGATGTTTGATGCAATTTCCAGGTGTTCTGGATTTGTAAAGCGTTTGATGTAGTTGACGTTGCTGTTAAAGAAGGCTTCCAAGTCGCTATCGCTTGTCTTAACAAGGATGGTGATAGGCTTGCTTGGTGCAACGTTTACTTCCGCACGCGCATTACGAACGGCACGGATCAAGTCTTTGAGGCTTTCAACGCCAGTGTGGGCAGCAAGATCTTCAAAGGCTGGGTTGACAGTTGGGTATGCTGCTGTAACGATAGAACCTTCTGAGATTTGTCCAAAGATTTCCTCTGTCACGAATGGCATGATTGGGTGAAGAAGACGAAGGATCTTGTCTAAAGTATAAAGGAGAACAGAACGTGTGATAACTTTCTCTTCCTCGTTATCGCTATAAAGGACTTCCTTGGTCAACTCTACGTACCAGTCCGCAAACTCGTCCCAGATGAAGTTGTAGAGGATGTGACCAGCGACACCAAACTCAAATTTATCAAAGTTTTCAGTGACTTTGCCGATTGTTTCGTTGAGGTTGTGGAGAATCCAGCGGTCAGTAACGTTTCCAGCTTCCTTATTAGCAACTTTTTCGACATTGGCAGTTGCTTGTTCAAGGGTCAAGCCTTCATTGTTCATGAGGATGTAGCGAGAGATGTTCCAGATCTTGTTAATGAAGTTCCATGAAGCATCCATTTTCTCGTAAGAGAAGCGCACGTCTTGACCTGGTGCAGAACCATTTGAAAGGAACCAACGAAGGGCATCGGCACCGTATTTCTCGATGACGTCCATCGGGTCAATCCCGTTACCGAGTGATTTAGACATCTTACGTCCTTGCTCATCACGAATGAGACCGTGGATAAGCACGTTTTGGAATGGTTGACGGCCAGTGAATTCCAAGGATTGGAAGATCATACGAGACACCCAGAAGAAGATGATATCGTACCCTGTTACTAGAGTTGAAGTTGGGAAGTAACGTTTGAAGTCTTCGGAGTCGACATCAGGCCAGCCCATAGTTGAGAATGGCCAAAGGGCAGAACTGAACCAAGTGTCCAAGACGTCTTCGTCCTGAGTCCATCCATCACCTTCAGGAGCTTCCTCACCAACGTACATTTCACCCTTAGCATTGTACCAAGCAGGGATTTGGTGACCCCACCAAAGCTGACGTGAGATGACCCAGTCATGGACATTTTCCATCCATTGGAGGAAGGTATCGTTGAAACGAGGTGGGTAGAATTCTACCTTGTCCTCTGTGTCTTGGTTGGCAATAGCGTTCTTAGCCAATTGGTCCATCTTGACGAACCATTGCGTTGACAAACGTGGCTCAACCACTACACCTGTACGCTCTGAGTGACCAACGCTATGGACACGTTTTTCGATTTTAACGAGGGCGCCGATTTCTTCCAACTTAGCAACGACTGCTTTACGAGCTTCAAAACGGTCCATGCCTGCAAATTCGAAGGCCAAATCATTCATGGTTCCGTCATCGTTCATGACGTTGACTTGTGGCAAGTTATGGCGTTGACCAACCAAGAAGTCGTTTGGATCGTGGGCAGGTGTGATTTTAACGACACCAGTACCAAATTCAGGATCTGCGTGTTCGTCCCCAACGATTGGAATCAATTTATTAGCGATAGGAAGGACGACGTTTTTACCAATCAAGTCCTTGTAGCGTGGGTCTTCTGGATTGACCGCAACGGCAACGTCCCCAAACATAGTCTCAGGACGAGTTGTCGCAACTTCAAGGGCGCGTGAGCCGTCTTCCAGCATGTAGTTCATGTGGTAGAAGGCACCTTCCACGTCCTTGTGGATAACTTCGATATCAGAAAGGGCTGTGCGAGCTGCTGGGTCCCAGTTGATGATAAACTCACCACGGTAGATCCAGCCTTTCTTGTATAGATCCACAAAGACCTTGCGCACGGCTTTTGACAAACCTTCGTCAAGCGTGAAACGCTCACGAGAGTAGTCTACAGAGAGCCCCATCTTGCCCCATTGTTCCTTGATAGTAGTGGCATATTCGTCTTTCCATTCCCAGACTTTGTCAAGGAATTTCTCACGACCGAGGTCATAACGGCTTATGCCCTCACCACGCAAGCGCTCCTCAACCTTAGCCTGAGTCGCAATCCCAGCGTGATCCATACCAGGAAGCCAAAGGGTATCAAAGCCTTGCATGCGTTTCTGACGGATGATGATATCTTGAAGTGTTGTATCCCAAGCGTGACCAAGATGGAGTTTACCAGTTACGTTTGGTGGTGGAATAACGATTGAATAAGGCTTAGCCTTTTTATCGCCTGAAGGCTTGAAAACATCTTCGTCAAGCCATTTTTGGTAACGACCAGCCTCAACCTCGGCTGGATTGTATTTAGGTGAAAGTTCTTTAGACATGTGTGTTCTCCTTAATTTAAATTGTTTTTAATATAATCAATTAGGTTCATATAATTTTCTTCCTCACTATTAGTATTTATAAAAATTTTGAATTCTATACTCATTATTAATACTGATATCAAAAGTGTGACAAGAGAACTATTTAAATCCATTTTTACATGAGGGATTACCCAATATAATAGCCCTTTTATACTATAATACATAGATAGAGAAAGTAGCATAATATAAATATTATTACGTATAAGCTTTTTTTTAAAGTTCCTAGTAACTTTTTCAAGATAGAATATACCAGCCACCATAACATAAGAGGATATCGCAAGAACTATACTTTGACTTAAATCGTTTATTTTAAAGAGTAGTAAGAGAGAATTGGATAAAGAGCCGATAATAAGAATAAAGTATATAAAACTACTAAAAACATCGACTTTTATTTCACGTTTTGATCTTTCCCAATCATATTTTAAAAGTATTTCTAGATATTTAGTTAATAATTTTACACTTTGATTTGAATAATCAAAATTATCAACCAACTCCCAAATGTGGCCATCATTCATGTAAAAGTTATATCTATCTTCTTTAGAGATCTATCTCCCATACGGATTTAACTGTGTTTCAAGCCTTTTTATTGCAGAAAATCGATTATTTCCACCTAATAAATCAACTATAATTGACTTAATTTCTCTCCTCCACTCTGAACGCTCTTTAGTTATAAAATCAAGTTTATTCTTTTTGCTACTATTTATGAAGGTTAAAAATGCACTTAGGACAGCTCCTATACCAGCTCCACTGATCAGAGTAATAATCTGGCTTGTTTCCAATTTTTCACCTCGCTTTCGAAATTCTTTAATAAGTCCCAACTGTTCGAAATTATCGAACAGTTTAACTAACAGTTATTACTGTCCTCCCACTCACTCTTCAGCAAGCCGTATCTCAAATCATCACAGCGATTGCCTTGGGCATCTTTGCGGTCTCGAATGCGAGCTTCTAGAGTGAAACCAAGTTTTTCCGCGACTCGTTGACTTTGAAGGTTGTACCCAAAGCAAGACAATTCAATCTTGTGAAGTCCCAGTTCTTTAAAAGCTAAGTCAATCAAGGTCCGGGCTGCTTCGGGCACATAGCCTCGACCCCAATAGTCTGGGTGTAAGGTATAGCCAAGTTCTAGCACATCGTCTTCGTGGCGATGGTTGAAATCAACAGAGCCGATGATTGTATCAGTCCCTTTGAGCACAATGCCGTAACCAGCTGGGAGATTGTCCTTTTGATTGCGCTCAGGAAGGATATGTTCTAGGTAATAAATCTCATCTTCCAAGGTCTTGACGGGTGGAAAGCCTGCTGGGTAAGAAACCTCTGGGAGACTAGCGTAGGCATAAATATCCTCAGCATCCGCCACTGTACGGACTCGTAAGACTAGACGCTCCGTTTCGATTCGTTCTGGCAGTTCAGCTCTTGTCATTCTTCTGCCTCGCTTTCTTGATAAAGCTTCCCATGGAATCGACTCGGTCGTCCAGATAACGATAAACACGCTGGTGGCCGTCCCCCATAAAGTAGGTCGGCGCAAAACGGTCATTTATAAAATGTCCCTTGTCATCTAAGAGTTCTGGGTCAGCCAGACGGTCTATAATCTTGGCAAAGATATGACAGATGCCATCTTCTTCGATAATCCGATCTACCTGGCAATCCAAAACGACTGGACAAGCCTCCAAAATCGGTGCCTGAGTTCGTTCAGAAATCTCATAGTCAAGCCCCAGGTGTTTCAATTTCTCCCGGTGACTGATAAAGCCAGCCTGCTCCATCTCAAGCATGAGGTTTTCGTCAGGGATGTTCACAGTGAACTTCTGGTAATGCTTAATCTGGTCAGCCGCATTTTCCTCAGAACCAACCCCGATGACCAACCAATCGCCCAGGCTATATGAGGAACTGCAGGTCGTAATATTGTGCCCAAAGTTCTGGTCCTGATACCCTAAGATGAAGATAGGAAAACCAAAGTAGAGCTTACTGGTTTTAAAAGATTGTTTCATGACAACTTCCTTTTGCTAGGCCGCAATAAAAAAATCGCCCCTGTCATCAATCTGACAGGGACGAATGTGTTTAATCCGCGGTACCACCCAATTTCGGGCAGAGCCCGCATCTCTCGTCTTTAAAACAAAAAGACATTTATATTTCATTTTTAAATTTCATCCATTAGCAACCAGTTTTGACACATTTGTGGACTTCTCAGCACCGCCACTTTCTGTAAAATGTGGGACTCAAAACACCTCTAATGGCTATATTTTAACAAGTTTTTGACGGAAAAGCAAGGAACAAGAAAGATTACTTGAACTTGATGCCGTTCTCTTTTAATTTCTTGATAGTAGCTGGACCGATTCCTTTTAAAGCAAGGAGTTCTTTTTCTGTCCAGTTTTTGAAGTCAGCAGCAGATTTGATCCCTTCATCGTAGAAAGTCTTGGCACGGTCGACTGAAAGTCCACCTAGGTTGGCTGCGAATTCTTCTACTGAGCTTGTAACTTTTTGAGCTTGTTCTTTAGTTGCTTCTACAGTTTTTTCAACTTGCTTAGAAACGGCTTTACCAGCGTTGTTTGCGGCTTTTTCAGCGTGTTTCACAACTTTTTTTGTTTCTTCGACAACCTTGTTTACTGCGTTTGAAAGTGCGCCTGAGCGACGAAGGCTGTTTCTTAATTGTTTTTTACGTTGTAGTTTTTTTGACATGATGAGATCCTTTCAATAAAAAACCCCTGTGACTGAACAAGGATAAATCTTTATGTTTTATTGTATCAACTTTCTTTGGGAAATGCAAGGCTTGTTAGTTTAGAAAGATAGGAGTTATATAGGAAATTCCGCCTTAGAATAAGAAAAGATGTTAGAAGAAATGCGAAAAATATGGTATAATGAAACGATAGATTTTTGAATAGGAATACAATCATGTTTGGATTTTTAAAAAAAGATAAAGTTACAGAAACACCAGCGGTAGTGCCAGCTCACATCGGAGTTATCATGGATGGGAATGGTCGTTGGGCTAAAAAACGCATGCAGCCACGTGTCTTTGGTCATAAGGCTGGGATGGATGCTTTGAGAACAGTAGCCATTGCTGCTAGTGATATGGGTGTCAAGGCTATGACAGTTTATGCCTTTTCAACTGAAAACTGGACTCGTCCAGACCAGGAAGTTAAGTTTATCATGAACCTTCCGGTTGAATTTTACGATAAGTATGTCCCTGAGTTGCATCAAAAGAACATGAAGATTCAAATGATAGGGGAAACGGATCGTTTGCCTAAACAAACTTTCGAGGCTTTGAAAAAGGCAGAAGAGTTGACAAAGTTGAATACTGGTTTGATTCTCAATTTTGCCCTTAATTACGGTGGACGAGCTGAAATTACACAGGCAGTCAAGTTGATTGCGCAGGATGTTTTGGATGCCAAGGTGAATCCAGGCGATATTACAGAAGAGTTGATTGGGGAATATCTCTTTACGGGACATTTGCCGAAAACCTTGCGCGATCCAGATTTAATCATCCGAACTAGTGGCGAGCTTCGTTTGAGTAATTTCTTGCCTTGGCAAGCAGCTTATAGTGAACTTTATTTCACAGATGTCTTGTGGCCTGACTTTGATGAGGAAGCCTTGAAGGAAGCTATTGCAGAGTTTAACCGCCGCAATCGTCGATTTGGAGGAGTATAGGAAAATTATGAAAAAGGACTTAATAAAGAGGACCATATTTGCCGCTTTGGCCCTAGCTATCTTTATCCCACTCTTGATGGTTGGAGGACTGTGGCTACAGATTGTGATGGGAATTTTAGCCATGCTTGGAGTTCATGAATTGCTCCAGATGAAAGGTTTAAATACCATGACCCCTGAGGGCTTGTTGACCTTGCTAGCAACTTTCGTACTAACCATCCCCTTGGAAAACTATCTGGCCTTTTTGCCCGTAGATGGAAATGTCGTCGCATACAGTGTTGTAATTTTTGTTATGCTTGGAGCGACTGTCTTCAGCAAAAACTACACGATTGAGGATGCTGCCTTCCCAATTGCTATGAGCTTCTATGTTGGTTTTGGATTCAACGCTTTAGTCGATGCTCGAATCGCTGGCTTGGATAAAGCACTCTTGGCTCTCTGTATCGTGTGGGCAACAGATAGTGGTGCCTACCTAGTGGGTATGAATTTTGGAAAGAGAAGATTGGCTCCAAGAGTTTCTCCTAACAAATCAGTAGAAGGAGCTTTTGGTGGGATTGTAGCTGCTATGCTTGTCACACTCATCTTTATGTTAGTGGATAGCACAGTTGCCCTTCCTTACGGCATTTATAAAATGATGCTCTTTGCAATTTTCTTTAGTATTGCAGGTCAATTAGGTGATTTGATTGAAAGTGCCATGAAACGCCATTTTGGAGTCAAGGATTCAGGATTCTTTATTCCAGGGCATGGCGGAGTACTGGATCGTTTTGATTCTATGCTAGCAGTTTTCCCTATTATGCACCTCTTTGGCTTATTTTAAGGAAAGGTGAACAGAAATTAAATGATAGGATTATTAACCTTTATCCTTGTTTTTGGAATTATAGTGGTGGTTCACGAGTTCGGACATTTTTACTTTGCCAAGAAGTCTGGCATTCTGGTTCGTGAATTTGCCATTGGAATGGGACCAAAAATCTTTTCCCATATCGGGAAAGACGGGACAGCTTACACGATTCGTCTCCTACCGTTGGGTGGTTATGTCCGCATGGCAGGTTGGGGCGAGGATACCACAGAGATTAAGACAGGAACTCCTGTTAGTTTGACTTTGGCCGAGGATGGCAAGGTTAAGCGTATCAATCTTTCTGGTAAGAAGGTCGACCAAACAGCCCTTCCGATGCAGGTAACCCAATATGACTTTGAGGATAAACTCTTTATCACAGGTTTGGTCTTAGAAGAGGAAAAAACGTTCTCCGTAGACCATGATGCAACTATTGTGGAATCTGATGGAACGGAAGTTCGTATCGCTCCGCTAGACGTTCAATATCAAAATGCAACTGTCTGGGGCAAATTGATTACCAACTTTGCAGGCCCCATGAATAACTTTATCCTAGGAGTTGTCGTCTTCTGGATTTTGATTTTCATGCAAGGTGGTGTTCGTGATACACAAAGTAATAACTTTAGTATCATCCCTGATAGCGCGATTGCAAAGGTCGGTATTGAAAATACGGCCCAAATCACTAAAGTCGGTTCACACGAAATCAGTAACTGGCAAGATTTGATTCAGGCAGTGGAAGCAGAGACCAAGGATAAAACAGCACCTGTTTTAGATGTGACAGTCTCTGAAAATGGAACTGAAAAACAAGTCAGTGTGACACCTGAGGAAAGCCAAGGGCGTTATATTTTGGGTGTTCAACCGAGACTCAAATCAGATATCTGGTCTATGTTTGTAGGTGGATTCACATCTGCAGCTGACTCAGCCTTGCGCATTCTCAATGCCTTGAAAAACTTGATTTTCCAACCTGACCTGAATAAACTGGGTGGTCCTGTTGCCATCTTTAAGGCAAGTAGCGATGCTGCTAAGAATGGACTTGAAAACGTCCTATTCTTCTTGGCTATGATTTCTATCAATATCGGGATTTTCAACTTAATTCCTATCCCGGCACTTGATGGTGGGAAAATCGTGCTCAACATCATCGAAGCTATTCGCCGCAAACCACTGAAACAAGAAATTGAAACCTATGTTACTCTAGTCGGAGTTGTGATTATGGTTGTCTTGATGATTGCCGTTACATGGAACGACATCATGCGAACCTTCTTTTAAGAATTAGAGGAAAAATATGAAACAAAGTAAAATGCTAATCCCAACGCTTCGCGAAATGCCAAGCGATGCTCAAGTTATCAGCCACGCACTTATGTTGCGTGCTGGTTATGTTCGTCAAGTATCAGCAGGAGTCTATTCTTACCTGCCACTTGCTAACCGTGTTATCGAAAAAGCTAAGAAGATCATGCGTCAGGAATTTGACAAGATTGGTGCGGTTGAGATGTTGGCTCCAGCCCTTCTCAGTGCAGATCTTTGGCGTGAGTCTGGCCGTTATGATACCTACGGTGAAGACTTGTACAAATTGAAAAACCGTGAAGGATCTGACTTTATCCTAGGTCCCACTCACGAAGAAACCTTCACAGCGATTGTCCGTGATTCTGTCAAGTCTTACAAGCAATTACCACTGAACTTGTACCAAATCCAGCCTAAATACCGTGATGAAAAACGTCCACGTAATGGACTTCTTCGTACGCGTGAATTCATCATGAAAGATGGTTATAGCTTCCACGCTAACTATGATAGTTTGGATGCGACCTATGATGAGTATAAGGCAGCTTATGAGCGTATCTTCACTCGCAGTGGTTTGGACTTCAAAGCCATCATCGGTGACGGTGGAGCTATGGGTGGTAAGGATAGCCAAGAATTTATGGCCATCACACCTGCTCGTACAGACCTTGACCGTTGGGTTGTTTTAGACAAGTCTGTTGCATCATTTGATGAGATTCCTGTAGAAGTGCAAGAAGAAATCAAGGCAGAATTGCTCAAATGGATGGTTTCTGGTGAAGATACCATTGCTTACTCAAGTGAATCAAGCTATGCAGCTAACTTGGAAATGGCAACGAACGAGTACAAACCAAGCAATCGTGTTGTGACTGAAGATCAAGTGGCTCGCGTGGAAACACCAGGTGTCAAATCGATTGATGAAGTGGCTGCTTTCTTGAATGTCTCTGAAGAACAAACAATCAAGACCTTGGTTTATATTGCAGATGAGGAGCCAGTTGTGGCTCTACTCGTTGGCAATGACCAACTCAACGAAGTTAAATTGAAAAACTATCTTGGAGCAGACTTCTTAGAACCTGCAACTGAGGCAGAAGTGAAAGAATTGTTGGGAGCGGACTTTGGTTCTCTTGGCCCAGTAAATCTTCCAGAAAATGTTAAGATTATCGCTGACCGCAAGGTACAAGATAGCCGTAATGCGGTTGCTGGTGCCAACGAAGATGGCTACCACTTGACTGGTGTAAACCCAGGTCGTGACTTCACTGCCGAGTATGTGGATATCCGTGAAGTTCGTGAAGGTGAAATTTCTCCTGACGGACAAGGTGTTCTCAACTTTGCGCGTGGTATTGAAATTGGTCACATCTTTAAACTGGGTACTCGTTACTCAGCAAGTATGGGAGCAGATGTCTTGGACGAAAATGGCCGCGCTTTGCCAATCATCATGGGATGCTACGGTATCGGTGTTAGTCGTCTCCTTTCAGCAGTTATGGAGCAACACGCTCGCCTCTTTGTTAACAAAACTCCTAAAGGGGAATACCGTTACGCTTGGGGTATCAATTTCCCTAAAGAATTGGCGCCATTTGATGTACACTTGATTCCAGTTAATGTCAAGGATGAAGCAAGTCTTGAATTGACTAATCGCATCGAAGAAGCCTTGGTCAACAAAGGATACGAAGTCTTGACAGATGACCGTAACGAACGTGTCGGAGTTAAATTCAGCGATAGCGATTTGATCGGTCTTCCAATCCGTATCACTGTTGGGAAGAAAGCAGCCGACGGTATCGTAGAAGTGAAGATCAAGGCGACAGGAGATACAATCGAAGTTCACGCAGATAACTTGCTTGAAACCCTTGAAATCTTAACCAGCAAATAAAATCTATAATCAGAAGAAAAACAAGACAAAAATGTAACTAGTTTTTGCCTTGTTTTTTCTTTATAATGAGATAAAGTAAACATTAAAAGCGTAAAAAGAGGTAGTACTATGCTAAAATTTCCAAAGGATTTTGTCTGGGGTTCCTCAACTTCTGGACCACAGACAGAAGGACGAGTACCTGGTGACGGTAAAGGAGATAATCTCTGGGATTATTGGTACCAAGTAGAGCCAAACCGTTACTACAATGGGATCGGTCCAGATAAGACGTCGACCTTCTATGAAAATTGGGAGAAGGACATTGAACTTTTGTCAGAAACAGGTCATACAGCCTTTCGGACTTCTATCCAGTGGTCTCGTATTTTCCCACAGGGCCGTGGAGAAGTCAATCCTCAAGGAGTGGCTTTCTACCGTCAGGTTTTTGAAGCCATCAAAGCCAAGGGAATTCGTCTTTTAGTCAATCTCTATCACTTTGACTTGCCTTTCACCCTTCAAGAAGATGGGGATGGTTGGGAAAATAAAGCAACTATTAAGGCTTATGAAGACTATGCTCGTTTCTGTTTTGAGACCTACGGTGACCTTGTGGACCAATGGATTACCTTCAATGAGCCTATCGTTCCTGTTGAGTTTGGCTATTTTTATGATGCCCATTATCCACATAAGGTGGATGCCAAAGCAGCGGTTAAGGTTGCCTATCATACACAACTGGCGAGCACTCTTGCAGTTAAGGCTTGTCATGAAGTCTTACCAGGCTCTAAGATTGGGATTGTCCTCAACTTGACACCAGCCTATCCACGTAGCCAACATCCTGCTGACGTGAAAGCTGCTCGTATTGCAGATCTCTTCCAGGCACAATCTTTCCTAGATCCGTCTGTTTTAGGAACATATCCAGAAGAGTTAGTGGAAATTTTGTCTGAGCATGACTTGTTACCAGAATACACAGCCGAAGAGTTGGAACTCATTCGTGAGAACACCGTTGACTTCCTAGGAGTCAACTATTATCAGCCTTTGCGTGTTATGGCGCCACGTTTTGCTAAGCACCCTGATAGTCCACTCTTACCAGAACATTTCTATGAACCTTACGTGATGCCTGGTCGTAAGATTAATCCGCACCGCGGTTGGGAAATCTATGAGCAAGGAATTTATGACATTGCCCAAAACATCAAGGAAAACTATGGGAATATTGAGTGGATGTTAACTGAAAACGGTATGGGTGTTGAAGGTGAAGATAAATTCCGTGAAAATGGCATGATTCAGGATGATTACCGTATTGACTTTGTCAAAGGTCACCTTCGTGAGCTTCATCGTGCTATCGAAGACGGTGCTAACTGTAAAGGATATTTGATTTGGACCTTTATCGATTGCTGGTCATGGCTCAACAGCTACAAAAATCGCTATGGTTTGGTCGAGCTAGACTTAGAAACACAAGAACGCCGCCTGAAAAAATCCGGCCACTGGTTCAAAGAACTCAGCGACAATAATGGGTTTTAAGCAACTTTTCAAATAAATTCAAAAAACCATTGGAAATAAAGCTCTCTGAGAGAGTTTCCAATGGTTTTTATTTGTCTTAAAGTAATCCGATAAAAAGCAACAAGGCTGACAGAGCAATAAAGGCTAGGGTTGCTAGACCACGTTGGCCTGGATTGTATATCTTTCGTTCTCCTCGAACTGGGAATACGATAGCTAGTAATGCGCCACCGACAGCTCCACCTACGTGTCCAGCAAGGCTAATACCAGGCATTAAAACACTACCTACTAGGTTGATAACTAAGAGGGAGAGGTAGGATTGCCCGAGCTGTTGGAGATAGGGATTGCGTGAAGCATAACGAAGAACGACAATAGAAGCGAACATCCCGTAGAGGGCAGTTGAAGCACCCGCGGTAATAGCATTAGGGCTAAAAACGAGGACAAAGAGATTCCCCATCATACCTGATAGAAGGTAGATAAAGAAAAACTGTTTGGAGCCAAAGATCTGCTCCATCTGACGTCCCAAAAAGTAGAGGGACAGCATATTAACAAAAAAGTGCTGCAAGCCAATATGGACAAAGGTGGCCGAGAATAAGCGCCAGATTTGTTCAGGCATGGCCTTGATGGCAGGAGGATAAATAGCTCCGAACTGGTACAAGGTAGTTGCACTTGTGTAATTGAACCCGCTAGTTAGAAACATGATGATAAAAACTAGTGTTGTCACGAGGAGAAAGAAGCTCGTGGTGGGATAACGACGATCAAAAATCTCTTTCATAGATGAGTACCTCCTCAACTGGTATATCGTAGTGATCCGGTTGGAAATCCTGAATCTGGCATGGATAAAGCGTACTAATGGTATGGCCTGGGAAATGCTCCAAGTAACGGTCGTAGTAGCCACCTCCATAGCCAACCCGATAACCAGAAGGATTGAAAGCTAGACCAGGAACATGGATTAAGTCAATCTGAGATGGCTCAAAGACAATAGCTTTCCCCTGTGGTTCAAGGAGACCAAAAGAATTTCTTTCGAGCTTCTCTGGTTCATATAGAACCAAGTCCATTTTCCCATGTGGATAAGTTTTGGGAATGAGGATAGTCTTTCCATCTTTTTGAGCTTGTTCGATGAGTTCAGCTGTTTGAAATTCATGGGGAAAAGACAGATAAGTGGCGATGTTTTTTGCTTCCTTATAGAAAGGATGTTGAAGGAGCTGCTCTGTGAGCCAATCGTTCATGCTCTGCTTTTCTTCTTTGGATAGAGACTTAAGTCCTTGCAAGACTTGCTTGCGTAAGCTTTTTTTCATAGTTTATTCCGCAGCTTTCTTTGCTAGGAAGCTTGATACAGCTTCGACACCGATCGCTAGAGCTTCTTCTTTAGGGCTCATCTTTGGATGGTGAAGAGCGTAGGGACTATCAATACCTAGCCAGAACATGACTCCAGGAACCTTTGAAAGAAGATACCCAAAGTCCTCCCCTGTCATGGCAGGTTCAATATCGATAAGTTCAATCCCTTCTTTTTCATCAAAGAAGGTCATCAATTCTCTGGCTAACTCAGGGTTATTTTCGACTGGCAAATAACCTCCCTGCTTGAGTTCGATCTCTACATCCATATCAAAGGCAGCTGCTACACCTTCAGCGATAGCTTTGACACGTTTTTGAACCAAGAGGCTCATGTTGTGTGTAAGAGCTCGAATGGTTCCATGTAAGAAGGCTGTATCAGCGATGACATTATTGGTTGTACCAGCTTGAAAAACACCAAAAGTGACGACAGCTCCCTCGATAGGATCGACGTTACGGCTGACAACTGACTGGACTTGAGTCACAAAATAGCTAGCTGCAACCAGAGCATCGTTTGCTTCATGTGGAAAGGCAGCGTGACCACCTTTACCCTTGAAACGAATCTTAACTTCGCATGTTCCTGCAAAGAGTGTATGGGTATTGGTCGCAATCTGTCCAACTTTTAAGTCTGGACGAACATGAAGTCCATAGAATTGGTCAGGCAACCAGTCACCAAAGGCATCATCTTCATACATGAGCATGCCGCCGGCCTCATTTTCTTCCGCAGGTTGAAAGAGAAAGAGGAGGTTGTTTTTTGGTTGTTTTTCTAAAGCACGTTCGAGACTTCCAAGGGCAATGGTCATATGAAAATCATGCCCACAAGCATGCATGCGGTCTGGATGTTGAGAGGCAAAAGGAAGGCCTGTTTGTTCAACAATTGGGAGGCCATCAATGTCTGTCCGCCAACCGATGGTACGTTCTGGCTGACTTCCTTGTAAGTAAACTAAAATACCAGTTCGCCAGGTACGAATCTGAACAAAATCCTTGTCAGCTGTTAATTTCTCAATGACATTGAGTAAATAAGCGTGAGTCTTGAATTCTTCTAAACCAATCTCAGGAATTTGGTGAAGATCGCGTCGAGTCTGAATCAAATCTAACATATCTATTTTCCTTTTACTAATACGATAAAGAGGCTGGAAAAGTTTCCGCCTCTGTTACTATTTACAAGGTGCGAAGCGCATCTTCTAGCGCTGTTTTTTGTTGGGTTTGGCTATCGATTTCTTTGATAACACGAGCTGGGACACCAGCAACCACAACATTTTCTGGAACATCTTGAGTAACGATGGCACCTGCTGCAACAACAGAACCACTACCGATTTGGACACCCTCGATAACCACAGCGTTAGCACCGATGAGGACATTGTCACCGACACGGACAGGCTCAGCACTAGCTGGCTCGATGACACCTGCAAGAACAGCTCCGGCACCGACGTGACTGTTTTTACCGACAATAGCACGTCCACCTAAAATAGCTCCCATATCAATCATAGTTCCAGCACCGATTTCAGCACCGATGTTGATAACAGCTCCCATCATGATAACAGCGTTGTCGCCAATCTCAACTTGGTCACGGATGATAGCGCCCGGCTCGATACGAGCATTGATGTCGCGTTTATCAAGGAGAGGTACAGCAGAGTTGCGAGCGTCTTGTTCAACAACATAGTCTTTATTTTCTGTTAGTCCTTCGAGAAGTGGGGCGATATCTTTCCAGTCTCCAAAAAGAACATTCCCAAGCTTGATAACAGAAGCAGGGATGGATCCATCAAGTTGCCCTTCAAAGGTCACTTTTACACTTGTCTTTTTCTCAGCATTTGCGATAAATTGGATAATTTCTTGTGCATTCATTTTTGTAGCAGTCATAGGTGTCTCCTCACTCTTTGTAATGCTTACTATTCTACCAAAAAAGGCTTCAATTTTGAAGCCTTAAGTGTTAAAAGAAGATTCTTTCAGTTTATCCTTTGATTCTTCAATGGATAAGAAGATCATGGGAATAATAATCAAGATCATAGCCAGAAGCAGATACCCATCTAGAACCAGACCTAGAAATAGAACACTTAGAATAGCTGATGACAAAGGTTCGCTTGCACTGACGACTGACACCACCAAAGGAGAAACGAGCGAGACAGCTTTCATGGATAGGAAGAAAGCAAAGGCTGTTCCCAAAAAGGCAATGGTCAAACAAATCAAGATACTCACCCAATCAAGCTGAAAACTAATTCTATAAACAGGATAGAGAAAATTGCTAAAGAGTCCAGCCAGCAACATTCCCCAACCAACAGTTGGCACAAAACCGTATTTTTTAGCAAATGGCTGGGGCAAGATAACATTAAACATAACTCCTAGAGCACTGAGAAGCCCGGTCAGCAATGCGAGGGGAGTGATGGATAGTTTAGACAGATCGCCTTTAGTAGCCATCAGAAAGACTCCGAGCATAGCAGTCAAAACATAGAAAATTGCTTTTTTAGAAGCTTTTTTCTTGTAGATAAGACGGTTGTATATGAGAATGAAAACAGGACTTATAAATTGTAGGATAGTTGCCGTTGTTGCATTAGAGTATTCTACACAGAGATAGAAGAAATACTGAACAGAGAAAATTCCTAGGATAGCATAAGCCAGAAAAGGTAGATAATTGTTGCGGTTTCTCCAAAGGTCGAATAAGTGGGAACGGAACTTAAAGCCGGACAAGATGAGTACGAAACCACCTGCAAGACTTAGTCGCATAGAAGTGATCCACCCAGAGGAGACTGGATAATGCGTAAAGAAGAATTCTCCTAAAATGCCACAAATACCCCATATTAATCCGGAAAGGAGGGAATATATGGTTCCCTTGAAAATATTTTTTTGATAGTGATTCATATAAAAGTCGAGTTAGGTGACATACTCTTGATAATAGGTATGTTAGCGTTGGGACCTATTCGAAGAAGAGCTGTTATTATTTTTATCTTTATCCTTATCCTTGTCCTTGTCTTTATCTTTATCCTTATCTTTATCCTTATCCTTATCTTTATCTTTATCTTTATCTTTGTTGTCTTGTTTTATTAAATTTCCAACAATCGTATTCCAAGCTTTTTGGTAATCAGAGTCACTTCCACCAATAGCAAATCGGTAGGTAGTAGTCGGAGCACCAGCTTGGTTAGCCCAGTAACTTGTTACCATTTCTCCAGTAACGTCAATCTCTTTGCCGTTGATAGTGACCTTACCAGGCTTCTGTCCAGTAGACTTAAGGACTTGAGAAGATGTTACACTTGAATCAAGGCTGAAACGCTCAGTTCCCCAAGCAGAAGGAGAAGCTTGTTGAATAGCGTTTACGAGGTGGGCCATATACTTAGCATTACGATAATATGCGCCTTTGGCTAACGGACTGTTATCATCATGACCAATCCAACCACCAAGAGTCAATCGAGGCGTTGAAAGCATGAGCCACATATCACCTTCCTCGTTAGTTGTACCAGTTTTCCCAATCCAATCAGCACCTGCTAGACTGGAATTTATGCTATAAAGATCGCTTTGGAAACTTGTAGTTATCCGGGATGAAAGTACATCTCTTAGTAGACTTTGCATAATGGTTGCAGTAGCTTTTGAGTAGACTTGAACAGGTTCGTCTTTATGTTCATAGATAACTTCTCCACTGCTTTTTTCGATTTTCGAAATCATGTATTTTTTATGGTAAACACCATTGTTGGCCAAGGTTTGGTATCCGTTTGTATGTTGAGCTACAGTAACTTCAATTCCTCCTCCCATAGGAAGACTTTCAATACCGTATTCTGGGATTTCATACCCCATTTTTTCCATATAGGAGCGGACATCAACTCCTTTTTCACGAAGCATACGATAAGTCCAGTAGGCCGGGATATTCCAGGAATAATTGAGAGCTTCCTTTAGGTTTATCATAGCTGTTCCCGGACTGTTGACGTGCATGATCGGAGTTCCGTTGGCAAAGTTCGTTGGATAGTTTGATAGGATGCTAGCACTTCCCATCAAGCCTTGGTCAATAGCAATACCATAGGCTAAGATAGGTTTGGTAGTCGAAGCCGGAGATCGTTTTGTGTCAAAGGCGTGATTATTTTGATTGCTTTGGTAATCTCGTCCTCCTACAAATCCTATGATGGCTCCTGTTTTATTATCCATTAAGACATTTCCGACTTCAGGTTGACCACTACTATCATTTAGAAGGTAGCTATAGTTTGCCATTGCATTTTGCATTGCATTATGGATCGTTTTATCGATTGTAGTAGTGATACGGTAACCACCATTTTGGATTTCTTTTTCAGCCAATTCACGATAAGATTTCTGAATAGATTCATTCTTAAGCTCTTGTTCGGAAACGTTATCTTTTTTGACCAGATAATCATACATGACATTAGTCGCTTCATCAAGTGCAGTGAAGTAAAGATAACCCTTAGCTGTTAGGTTTACACTTTCTGCTGGCAAGAAGTCTTGCTTAATGTCATATGCTATATAGGTTTCGTAGTCTTCCTGACTGAGCACTCCAGTTCTATACATATTGTAGAGAACATCTTTGGAACGCTTGATTCCGAGTTCCATATCCTCTTCATTCTTCATCTCACCAGTCGCTTCATAAGGGGAGTAAGAGATAGGACTTTGTGGTAATCCTGCTATAAAGGCTGCCTGAGGGATTGTTAGCTGATTTGCATCAACCCCAAAAATACCTTTGGCTGCTTGTTGAGCCCCCGCAATATTTTGACCTTTATTGTTACGGCCAAATGGAGCGACGTTGAGATAAGTTGTCAAGATTTCATCCTTGCTCATTGCTCGCTCTAAAGCCAAGGCATCCACAATTTCACTAGCTTTACGAGCGAGTGTAGGGGCATCACCAACAACTTGTTGTTTGATGAGCTGTTGTGTCAGAGTAGATCCACCGCTCGAAGAACCAAGACCGATAAAGTTTCCTAGACTAGCACGAATAACAGCTTTAGGAACGACACCATTGTGTTCTGCAAAATGTTCATCCTCTGTTGCAACGATAGCCTGCTTGAGATTATCTGAAATAGCGTCCGACGCAACAGATGTTCGCAGAAGATCGCTCTCAATAGCACCGATCATGGATCCGTCAGCATAGTAAATCTCAGAGATGGATGAAATATCATTCACCTGTTTGATCAGATCCTCCGTCTGAGGAACGGTTACTTTGTCAAATAGAGAAACCGCATAACCGAAAACAACCCCAGTGCCCAAAAGTCCACCAAGAAAGGCGATGATAAAAAGGGTATTAAAGGTTGCCTTGATTCCCAATAAGATATTAGCAAAGATTGTCCAGATATTGGTCTTTGTTTGTGTTTTCTCCTTAGAAGTTTTAGGACAAATTTTGGTCAAATCTATATTTTTTAGTTTTGTTTTTAGAGACTGAAGGAAAGCCAGTCCTTTTTCTTTAAGTTCTAACAATTTATTCTTCATTTCTTTCCTCACTTCTTATTATTATACCATAAAAGCATCTATTGCAAGAAATTAGGCTTAGACAAGATTTGGAGGTGTTTAGGCAGCAAAAAAACCAGGAACATTTTGAACCTGGTTTTATCAATTATTTTTCTCCTGAAAGTTCTTTTCCAAGATCGATCAAGTAGTCTTTCAAGTGATCTTTGACTTGAGGATGTTTCAGGGCGTATTCGATAGATGTCTTCATAAATCCAAATTTGTCTCCGACATCGTAACGAGAGCCTTTAAACTCACGAGCAAATACACGTTGAGTTTTGTTAAGTGTATCGATAGCGTCTGTTAGTTGGATTTCATTTCCGGCACCTGGTTTTTGCTTTTCAAGAATACCGAAAATTTCAGGTGTGAGTAGGTAACGACCGATGATCGCTAAATCACTTGGTGCATCTTCAGGAGCTGGTTTTTCAACGAAGGTTTCAACGCTGTAAAGTCCATCTTTTCCTTCACCTTGAGGAGCGATGACACCGTATGAAGAAACTTCATCGTGTGGTACAGGCATCACAGCGATAGTAGAAGCATGAGTCTTCTCATAATCATTCATGAGTTGCTTGGTCAATGGAACAGCTTTGTCATCAGTGATATCCATGAGGTCATCCCCAAGCATGACCACAAAAGGTTCGTTCCCGACGAAAGCTTTGGCTTGTAAAACGGCATCTCCGAGACCACGTGGGTGGGTTTGACGAATGAAGTGAAGACGCATACCAGTTGTTTCATCAACTAATTTCAAAAGATCAGTTTTTCCTTTTTCCTTAAGGTTGAATTCCAACTCAAAGTTTGAGTCAAAATGATCTTCGATGGAGCGTTTTGACTTCCCTGTTACAACAAGAATATCCTCAATTCCAGACTTGAGAGCTTCTTCAACGATAAACTGGATGGTTGGTTTATCCACGATTGGCAACATTTCTTTGGCCAAGGCTTTGGTTGCGGGTAGGAAACGAGTTCCAAGTCCTGCAGCAGGGATAACGGCTTTTCTCACTTTTTGCTTCATGAGCTTCCTTTCTAACGGTGATTATGACCACTCGTTTTCCGATTTGAACTCATTGCTCATAAGTTCAGCAACGGCATCCTTAATATTAACATTTTCATAAATAACTTGATAAATAGCTTGGGTGATAGGCATGTAAACGTCAAGTTCTTGTGCCAACTCGTAAGCAGCTTTGGTTGTTGAAATTCCTTCGATGACCATTCCCATATTGGCTTCGATATCTGCCAAGGCTTCGCCACGCCCAAGAGCATCACCTGCTCGCCAGTTACGTGAGTGGACAGAAGTTCCTGTAACGATCAAATCACCGACACCTGAAAGTCCGCTATAAGTTAATGGGTTTGCTCCAAGTTTTACCCCCAGACGAGTGATTTCTGCAAGACCGCGCGTGATAATAGCAGCTTTAGCATTGTCTCCAAATCCAAGACCGTGGAGAGCCCCTGCCCCAACAGCGATGATATTTTTTAGAGCTCCAGCTGTTTCAACTCCAATAACATCCGTATTTGTATATAGACGGAAGTAGTTGTTGCTAAAGAGTGATTGAACATACTGTGCTGTTTGCAGATTTTTTGAAGCTGCTGTAATCAAGGTAATGTCACGGACAATGGTTTCCTCAGCATGGCTAGGTCCAGAGACGACGACAATATCACTTCTTAATTCAGCAGGAATTTCTTCTTCCAAAACAGTAGAGAGACGTTTGTGGCTATCTGGTTCAAGCCCTTTGGAGGCATGCATAACAATCACTTTATGATCAAGAACTGCAGCGACTTGCTGAGCTACCAATCTGGTTACCTTGGTTGGTACCACAAACAAGACAGCATCAACACCCTTCAAGGTTTCTGCCAAATCATGATAGGCAACAATTTTTTCGTCTAATACAGCTTCTTTAAAATAACGTTTGTTAGTATGTTGTGTATTGATTTCATCAATTTGATCAGGAATATTTCCCCAGATACGTACTTGGTGTCCGTTGTCATTGAGGACTTGTGACAAGGCAGTACCCCAAGAACCAGGACCTAAGACAGCGATAGTTTGTTTGTTCATATTTTCCTCCTTCTGAGAAAGCACTTTCCTATATTCTACCATAAAAAGGACTAACTTGCATTAATATTATTTATTAAGAATTAACTTATAGAGAGTATAAATAAAAAAACAGCCAATAAGAAATTTGACTGTTTTTAGGAGAAAAACTAGAGTGTAATACTATTGTTTTTAGAAATTTTCATAAATAGTAACAATGAAGTAACTGTCAAGACAGTGAGGATAGTTGACAAAGCAGCTGCCACGCCATAATTTCCACGAAGTACTTCAGTGTAGATTGCTACGGTCATTGTTCTAGTTTTAACATTGTACAAGAGAATCGAAGTAGAAAGTTCTGAAATCATTGTTACCCATGATAGGATTGCACCTGAGATGATACCTGAAAGCATCATTGGGGTAGTGATTTTAGTAAAGGTATTGAGACGACTACTTCCTAAACTTTCTGCAGCTTCTTCAATGCTCGGAGAAATCTGTTGCAAGCTAGCTACTGAAGATCGAATAGTATAAGGAAGTCTTCTGACAGATAAGGACATAATCAAGATGAAAGCTGTTCCTGTAATCATAAGGAAGCCACTTCCGAAGATACCTGTATTGAATGAAGAAATAAAGGCAATACCGAGAACTGTTCCTGGTACAATATAAGGCACCATACTTAGACTATCGATTAGATTCGTAAATAGGTTGCGCTTACGAACTGCAAGGTATGAGATGAAGGTCGCAAAGACAACAACAAGAACCAAGGCAAGTAGAGGGATTCGAATGGTATTGAAAATAGCAGACCCCATACGGTTAAAGGCTGTCTTATAACTATTTAATGAGTATCCTTTAACAAATACCATACCGGATGTCTTAAGGAATGATGTATAAATCAAGTAAACTTGAGGTAATACAGAGAATAAGATAATGCCATAAACAGTCACATAAATAGCAGCCATCTTTCCTTTTGTCGTTTTCTTAGGTTCGATTGGATGAAGCGAGTTCATACTGAAGCTATAACGATTTGAAATGTACTTTTGGATGAGGAAGATAGCAAGGGCGATTGTAATAGCCATGATTGCTAAGGCAGATGCGAATGCTGAGTTGCCTCCAACTTCACTGATAAACTGAGTATAGATTAATACCGGGAAGGTACGATATCCCTCACCGATCAGCATCGGAGTACCGAAGTCTGAGAAAGCTCTCATAAAGACTAGGAGCGCTGCTGCTAGTAAAGTTGGGACTAGGAGAGGTAAAACGACTGTTACGATTCGTTTAAAGCCGAAAAATCCCATGCTTTCAGCAGCTTCCAAGAGGGAGTTGTCGATACTCTTCATGGTTCCAGCTACGTAGAGGAATACCAGAGGAAAAAGTTGGAGTGTAAAGACAAGTACAATACCTTTAAAGCCGTAGATATCAAAGCCTGGCAAATGTAGTGTGTTGGTTAGAAATTTTGTGATAACTCCGTTTCTACCAAGAAGTAGAATCCAAGAATAGGCACCTACAAAGGGAGCTGACATGGATGCGATGATAATCAAAATTTGTAAAAATTTCTTTCCCTTGAAGTCATACATTGAAAAAAGATAAGCTAGCAAGGTACCAACAACGACAGAAGTGATTGTGGCAGTTACAGAAACCTTAAAACTATTAATGAGTGTCTCAGAATAATAAGATTTGCTAAAGAATGTTACAAAATTTTCTAAAGAGAAACTACCTTCATGTATCAACGCTTGTTTTAATACAGTCACGATTGGGTAGACTAAGAAAACTAAGTATGTAAGAAAAATGAAGAAGGAAGATGCAGTCCAGATATTAAGTTTTTTACGCTCCATGGCTGACTCCTTTTATGAGATTCCGAGAACCATCTTCAGAGAAGACATTGAGTTTCTGAGTATTGATACGTAAACGAACATGATTTCCTTTTTCTAAATCTTCTTCGAATGTAGATTCTTCACTCACTTGAAGTTTTGGAGCAAATCCTGTTTCAATGAAGTATTCAGTATTCAAGCCAAGGTAAACGCTGTCGGTAATTGTTCCATCGATTGTGCCATTTTCATCACGGATAAATTCTTCAGGACGAATGCTGACACGAATATTTTGTTCTTCAACTTGGTCAAGATCTGGCATACGAAGAGAGTAGCCGTCTTCGAATACGATGTAAGCTCCATCAGCTTGCTTTTCTAAACGAGCAGGGATTATGTTTGTTCTACCGATAAAGGTTGCGACAAATTCGTTCTCGGGCTTGTGGTATAGCTCTTTTGGACGACCAATTTGTTGAATAACACCATCTTTCATAACCGCGATTTGGTCAGAAATGGCCATAGCTTCTTCTTGGTCGTGAGTTACATAGACAGTTGTAATGCCAACTTCGTGTTGGATTTCGCGAATGGCTTGACGCATATCTAGACGAAGTTTGGCATCTAGGTTACTGAGGGGCTCATCCATGAGGAGAACGCTTGGATTAACAGCTAAGGCACGTGCTAGAGCAACACGTTGTTGCTGACCACCACTAAGTTTATCTGGTTTACGATCAGCGTACTGGGCAATCTGCATCAACTCAAGGTATTTATTTGTTTGTTTGATGAGTTCCTCTTTCGGAACTTTCTTTTGCTTGAGTCCGAATGCTACGTTATCACGCACTGTCAAATGTGGGAAAATCGCATAGTTTTGGAAAACCATCCCAATATTTCGTTTGCTAGGTTCCATGTTATTAATTTTGGTATCATCGAAGTAAAATTCTCCTCCTTCGATACTGTTGAATCCAGCAATCATACGAAGCAAAGTTGTTTTCCCGCATCCTGAAGGCCCAAGGAGAGTGAAAAGGCTCCCCTTAGGAATTGTAACATTTAAATTTTCGATAACGGGTACATCATTGTAAATTTTCTTAGCATTAATAATTTTAATCTCGCTCATGGTCAACCCCTATTATTGTTTAGATTGGATATCTGTAAAGATTTCGTTGTATTTCTTAACAATGTCTGATTTGTTTTTGATGACATAGTCATAGTCTTCAGTTAGTGTTTTAATTTGTTCGATTGGTTTCATATTTTCGCTAGTTTTAGCATTTTTACGAACTGGACGATTAGTAGTTGTTGTACCAAGGGTGTCTTGGACTTCTTGTGAAATGATGAAATCGATAAATTTCTTAGCGTTTTCTTTATTTTTTGCGTTTTTGATAATAGCAGCACTTGCTGGTAAGAAAACAGTTCCTTCTTTTGGATAAACAACTTTAATGTTAGCACCGTCATTTAGAAGTTTAACTGCAGGATCTTCATATGAAAGACCAACAGCCATTTCTCCATCTGCCACTGCCTTATAAACACCAGATGAACTTGAACCGATTTTACCATCAATTAAAGTAAAGAGATCTTTGACATAAGTCCAAGCCTTTTCATCTGTATAGCCACCCTCAGCTTGTAGCATGTTTGTTAGTTGAGCAAAGGCACTAGAAGAGTTAGCAGGGTCAGCTGTTGCAATTTTTCCTTTGAGCTCTGGTTTGATAAGATCGCTATATCCTTCGATATTCATACCCTTAGTTAAGTCAGGATTTACAATCAATACACTACCATCCAATGTATAAGGAGTTGAGTAACCAGTTGTATTTTGATATTCTTTGATGACATTTTCATTTTCAGGAGAAACATAGTTTTCAAAAAGCTCCCCATGAGTAGCATATTGAGTATAAGAACCACCAAAGATGACATCTGCAACAGGTGCTTCTTTTTCAGATTCCAATTTTTTAAAGAGTTCACCAGTTCCTGCTTGAATGAGTTCAACTTTAATGCCATATTTTTCTTCAAAGGCAGGGATTGTTGCACCAATTAGTCCTTCTGAGTTTGGCGAATAGACTACAAGAGTATCGCTACCTCCGTTTTCAGTAGCTTTATCTCCTGAAGCGTCATCAGAAGAACAGGCAGTCAGCCCCAAAATAGCAAGTCCACAAGCAGCAAAATACATCCATTTCTTTTTCATGATGGATACCTCCAAAGTTTTGATAATACTATTGTAAAAAAATGTAAGCGTTTTTAAAACTCAGAATTCTATCCTAATAGGGTAAAATTCTCTACAAAAACGGAAGTAATCTTTTTGATTTTATAGCAGGGTTTGGCAGTTAATAACTGGTAAGTCAAATTTTATTTTTTAGATTGGATATCTGTAAAAATGTCATTGTACTTTTTAAGAATAGCGGATTTGTTTTTAATGACATAATCGGAATCTTCAGTGGCAATATTGATTTCTGTCATAGCCTTCATATTTTTATTGGTTCTAGCATTTTTACGAATGGGTCTGATGGTTGTTTCAGTTCCTAGCTTATCTTGGATTTCTTGAGAAAGGAGGAAATCGATAAATTTCTTAGCGTTTTCCATATGTTTGGCGTTTTTGACGATAGCCGCGTTACCAGGTAAAAAGACGGTTCCTTCTTTTGGATAAATGACTTTTACATCAGCCCCATCATTTAAGAGTTTTAAGGCAGGATCTTCATAGGTGAGTCCTACAGCCATTTCTCCATCGGCGACAGCTTTGTAAACATTCGAAGAGCTAGATGCAATTTTTCCATCTACTAGGGTAAATAGATTTTTCACATAGGTCCAAGCTTGTTCATTTTCGTATCCACCTTGGTCTACAAGCATGTTTGTTAGTTGTGCAAAGGCGCTAGAAGCATTACTTGGATCAGCAGTAGCGATTTTTCCTTTTAATTTAGGATTGAGTAGATCATTGTAGCCTTCAATTTTAATACCTTTTGTAAGAGATGAATTGGCAATGATGACACTGACATCAAGTGTATAAGGAGTGTAGAATCCAGTTTCATTTTGATATTCAGGGATTATCTGGTCGTTCTCTTGAGAAATATAAGGTTCAAAAAGATTTTCGTTAGAAGAGAAGAGGGCGTAGGAGCCTCCGAAAATGACATCCGCTACAGGAGCTTCTTTTTCTGACTCAGCTTTTTTAAACAATTCACCAGTGCTGGCTTGTACTAAGTCAACCTTAATACCATATTTTTCTTCGAAGGCTGGGATTATTTCTTCGATAAGGTCTTCAGGGTTAGGCGAGTAGACAACCAAAGTGTTATCTGAATCTTTTTCAGCGCTAGTTTCCGCTTCTGTTGTTGAAGAACATCCTGATAAAGTAAGAAATATCCATCCACAAGAGAGAAAGAATAGTATTTTTTTCATAAGTATTTCCTTTTTTACGAACGTTTTTACTCTACGACTTGCTTAATGTTTATAATTTGCAGAGTTCTACAGGATATAATAAAAACCTTAAAGAAATCTAAAACGGGGAATAGGAAATGGGTATCTCGCGCAAGGATGGGGAAACTGTAACTGGGATTTCGATGGTAATCCTCTTCAAAGCACGTCATTTTATCTGTGATCTCAAAGCTATGATTTGAGCAGCTTGTAGCGAGTTTCCTAGTTTGTTCTAGTATAAGTACAAAATAAAAAGATTGCCTGATTTGAGCAATCCTTTTACATCAATGGTTTTTATCCATGAGTTTTAATTCTTTTGGAGAAATATGGAGATATTTTTTAAAAACTTTGGCAAAATATTTATAGTCTGAAAATCCAACTTGTTCAGAGATATCGCTTAAGGGAGAATTAGGGGACTCAGCCATTTTATCTATAGCTTGCTTGAGGCGGTAGCGTAAGATATATTCATTTAGCGTCATTGGGAAGTCTTCTTTGATAACCTTATATAGATAACTTTCACTATATCCTAGATTCTCTGCAATGGTAGAAATGGTAAAGTGCATGCAGTAGTGTTGGTGCACAAATTCAAGAATTTGCTGAATGATTTGATTTTGTGTATCAATTTGTTGGATAGAGGTGAGTAAAGTTTGATATTCTTCTAAAAAAGGAGTTTCTTGACGAGTGCTAACTCGTAATCGCAAAACAATTTTTTGAAGACATTCTGTCAACTCCTTGGTATCAATTGGTTTGGATAAGAAATCAACTGCTCCATATTGCATAGCTTTTTTAGCATTTTGAAAATCGTCATGACCAGATAGGATTACTTTTTCATAAGAGAGAGACTTTGTAGCTTCAAACATCATGAAAGCATCCATGATTGGCATGGTGATGTCCGTCAGCACAATATGTGGTTTTAGTTTTTGAATCAGTTCCATCCCTTCTTGTCCATGACTAGCGGTTCCTACAACTTGAATACCTAAGGAAGAGTAGTCTACAGCAATCTCAAGCCATTTTCGAATTAGATGTTCGTCTTCGACAATGATAAGTTTAAACATGTGTTCTTCCTTTCGTTACAAATTTTACCCAGGTTTCGCCTTTAGGGTTCACTCCTAAATCCAATTCGACAGTATCAAAAAAGTTATTTAATCGTTTATAACTGTTGACAATACCATGTTGCGTATGTGGACTATTCAGAGATTCTAAGATATGTAGTCGTTCTTGTTTAGTCAAACCACCGGCATTATCCATAACGATAAAGGTTAGTTTTTCCTGATCTTGAGTGATTTTTATAGAGATAGCAAGGTCGATACGATACTGTCTTCCGTATTTTAGAGCATTTTCTACAAGGGGTAATAGGAAAAGTTTTGGGATGACTTGGGAATATAGTTTTTGAGAACAGTCAATATGATAAGAAAATTGTTCAAAGCGGATTTGATGAATCTTTAGGTAAGCTTCAATAATCTCTAAGTCCTGTCCAAGAGTCGTTTCTTTCTCTAATTCAGTCACGCTGTATCGCAGGATGCGTGTGAGATTTTGAATAAGGTCTTGTGTAATACTCGCATCAATCATACTCGTGATTTTAATGGTTTCCAAGGTATTGTAGAGGAAGTGAGGATTGAACTGAGCTTCTAGCATCTTTCTTTCAAAAACCCATTTTTCCTTCTCGATAGTTAACATCTTTTGATGAAGCTCGTCCAACTCCTGCAGCATATCATTAATTTTCTCAGCTATCAGTTCAAATTCATCCTCAGTATGGAGAGTAAGTTTCTTTTCTTTTTTCTTAGGAATTTCATGTAATTGAAAGACTAAACTTTCAATAGGGCCAGCATTATGGGTTGCGATTTTATGGGCAATTCTTCTAGCCTGCCAAAAATATAATAGAAAGATACAAAGTGTTAGTATGGAAGCAAGGCTAAGTAAGCTAGGAATAGGAAAGAATGATTGGAAAGTGTAAATTGAAAAAATTGAATCAACTTTACGTTTTTCAATCAAAATTGGATTTTCAACGAACCAATGTGTTTTTGAACGGAGCGATTTCTCATCAAATTTTTCCAGAGTTGATTGTGTGAATTGATTGGTATTGCTCGAGTATATATTACCGAAAGTGTCTGTGATGACGTATTTTGAATTAATCAAGGGGATGCTTGACACAAAGTCGTTCTCATTCACAAAGGAAATACTGTAAGCTTGTACTCGCTGGTTGTGAACTATGGGCATAATAAAGACAGCATAATGTTGCTTGTCCATCGATAGAGCAACTTTCTCTGAAATGGATCCTTGGGTAGTGTTTTGAATTAATAATTTTAAATAATAGGGAGCTAAAAGAGTTTCTTTATGATTGCGATTGGTGCTAAATAAAAGTTCGCCAGTCTCATCGAGAATGACAAAATCAGAACTGAGTTTTAGTTGAGCTTTTGTTTCATAAAATAGACTAAATAATTCTCTATCAGTGTGTTTACCTTCTATAAATTCTGGAACCATTTTTTTATTCATGGTTTCCAATAATTCATAATTTGCTTGTTTCATGTCTTGAACATGTTGAGAAATTTGTTGAGTATCCTTAGCTAGTTGCTGCTTTTGAAGGAAATAGGAAAATCCAAATAGAAGGATAAGGAGTAAGAGAGAAGTCGCTAGGGCAGCTAAAGAACTACGGTGAAGAATCTCTTTTTGGAGAGAATTTTTGAAAGAATGGGGCATAATTCACCTCTTTGGGAAGAGTCTGTTAAAGTAAGTATAGCAGTATTAAAAATGGAAGGCAAGGTCAAAAAAGAAAAGAGTTAAGAATAAAGAGGCTAATTCCCTCTAAAAATGGTATAATAGGAGCATCACGAAAATTGGAGAGACAGCATGAGTTTTTACAATCATAAAGAAATCGAGCCTAAGTGGCAAAAATACTGGGATGACCATCATACTTTTAAGACAGGAACAGATGCTTCAAAACCTAAGTTTTATGCACTCGACATGTTCCCTTACCCATCTGGAGCGGGTCTTCACGTAGGACACCCAGAAGGGTACACAGCAACAGATATCCTTAGCCGTTTCAAACGTGCGCAAGGCTACAACGTCCTTCACCCAATGGGATGGGATGCCTTTGGTTTACCTGCAGAGCAATACGCTATGGATACTGGTAATGACCCAGCGGAATTCACAGCAGAAAACATTGCCAACTTCAAACGCCAAATCAATGCGCTTGGATTCTCTTACGACTGGGACCGTGAAGTCAATACTACAGATCCGAACTACTACAAGTGGACGCAATGGATCTTCACTAAGCTTTACGAAAAAGGTTTGGCTTATGAAGCTGAAGTGCCAGTAAACTGGGTGGAAGAATTGGGAACAGCTATCGCCAATGAAGAAGTTCTTCCAGATGGAACATCTGAGCGTGGTGGCTATCCAGTTGTTCGTAAACCAATGCGCCAATGGATGCTTAAAATCACGGCCTATGCAGAACGCTTGCTCAATGACTTGGATGAGTTGGATTGGCCAGAATCTATCAAGGACATGCAACGTAACTGGATTGGGAAATCAACAGGTGCTAACGTAACTTTCAAGGTAAAAGGGACAGACAAGGAATTCACAGTTTTTACCACTCGCCCTGACACCCTTTTTGGTGCGACCTTCACTGTCTTGGCTCCTGAGCATGACTTGGTAGATGCCATCACAAGTCCTGAACAAGCTGAGGCTGTAGTGGACTACAAACACCAAGCCAGCCTCAAATCAGACTTGGCTCGTACTGACCTTGCCAAGGAAAAAACAGGGGTTTGGACTGGTGCTTATGCTATCAACCCTGTCAATGGTAAAGAAATTCCAATCTGGATTGCCGACTATGTTCTTGCTAGCTATGGTACAGGTGCTGTTATGGCTGTACCTGCCCACGACCAACGTGACTGGGAATTTGCTAACCAATTCGGCCTTCCAATCGTAGAAGTACTTGAAGGTGGAAATGTTGAAGAAGCTGCATACACAGAAGATGGCCTTCACGTTAACTCTGACTTCTTGAACGGTCTCAACAAAGAAGAAGCGATTGCTAAAATCGTGTCTTGGCTAGAAGAAAAAGGCTTTGGTCAAGAAAAGGTTACCTACCGTCTTCGTGACTGGCTCTTTAGCCGTCAACGTTACTGGGGTGAACCAATTCCAATCATTCATTGGGAAGATGGGACTTCAACAGCCGTTCCAGAAAGTGAATTGCCACTTGTCTTGCCAGTAACCAAGGACATCCGCCCTTCAGGTACTGGTGAAAGCCCATTGGCCAACTTGACAGACTGGCTGGAAGTGACTCGAGAAGATGGTGTCAAAGGTCGTCGTGAGACCAACACCATGCCACAATGGGCTGGTTCAAGTTGGTACTACCTTCGCTACATTGACCCACACAATACAGAAAAATTGGCTGATGAGGACCTCCTCAAACAATGGTTGCCAGTCGATATCTACGTAGGTGGTGCAGAACACGCCGTGCTTCACTTGCTTTACGCTCGTTTCTGGCATAAATTCCTCTATGATCTTGGTGTTGTACCGACTAAAGAGCCATTCCAAAAACTCTTTAACCAAGGAATGATCTTAGGAACAAGCTACCGTGACCACCGTGGTGCTCTTGTGGCGACTGACAAGGTTGAAAAACGTGACGGTTCCTTCTTCCATGTGGAAACAGGGGAGGAGTTGGAGCAAGCACCAGCCAAGATGTCTAAATCCCTCAAGAACGTTGTTAACCCAGATGATGTGGTGGAACAATACGGTGCGGATACCCTTCGTGTCTATGAAATGTTCATGGGACCACTCGATGCTTCCATCGCTTGGTCTGAAGAAGGATTGGAAGGAAGCCGTAAATTCCTTGACCGTGTTTACCGTTTGATTACAAGTAAAGAAATCGTTGCGGAAAACAATGGCGCTCTTGATAAGGTATACAACGAAACGGTTAAATCTGTTACAGAGCAAATCGAGTCTATGAAATTCAACACAGCCATTGCCCAACTCATGGTCTTTGTCAACGCAGCTAACAAGGAAGACAAGCTCTATGTGGATTATGCCAAAGGTTTTATCCAATTGATCGCTCCATTTGCCCCTCACTTGGCAGAAGAACTCTGGCAAACAGTCGCAGCAACAGGTGAGTCTATCTCTTATGTAGCTTGGCCAACATGGGACGAAAGCAAATTGGTTGAAGACGAAATTGAAATCGTCGTTCAAATCAAAGGAAAAGTCCGTGCTAAACTCATGGTCGCGAAAGATCTTTCACGCGAAGAATTGCAAGAAGTCGCTCTAGCTGACGAAAAAGTCAAGGCAGAGATTGATGGCAAGGAAATCATCAAAGTGATTAGTGTACCTAATAAGCTTGTAAATATCGTAACGAAATAAATTTAAAAGTCCTTCAGAGTAGAATCTGGAGGATTTTTTGTAGATTCCCTGTGAGATGTGATATACTATTCACATCTTTAAACTTATAAGTGTGAGACAAGGAGAAAGCTATGCCAGTAAATGAATACGGTCAGATGATTGGTGAACCAATAGATGATACACCTGGAGTTTTGCCTTCACTTGTACGGATAGAAGGGCAGTATGCTATCATCGAAGCTCTGTCAGTAGAAAAACATGCGGTGGATTTGTTAGTTGTTTATGGCCCAGAATCACCTCGAGAGATGTGGACCTATCTCTTTCAACCACCAGTAGAGAATCTCGAAGAATTAATCGTAGCTTTGAAGCAGATGCTTGAGCGTAAGGATCGCTTCTATTATGCGATTATTGATAAAGTGACTGGAAAGGCGCTGGGGACTTTTTCTCTCATGCGTATTGACCAAGCTAATCGCGTGATTGAAGTTGGCGCGGTGACCTTTTCTCCGGCTCTCAAACAGACAAGGATGGGAACAGAGGCCCACTATTTGCTAGCTCGTTATGTCTTTGAAGAGCTTAACTATCGCCGCTATGAGTGGAAATGTGATGCGCTAAATCTACCTTCTAGAAAAGCAGCAGAACGTTTGGGTTTTATCTACGAAGGCACTTTCCGTCAAGCTGTTATTTATAAAGGGCGCACCAGAGACACGGATTGGATGTCTATGATTGATAAGGACTGGCCAAGGGTTAAGGCTCGTTTTGAAGCATGGTTGAAGCCAGATAATTTTGATGAAGATGGACAACAGATTAAATCTCTACGAGAATGTTAGGAAGGTTTGCTATGATTAAGATTACAAAAGAAAGATCTGTTTCAATTGATGACGTTTTACATCTCTATCAGGCAGTTGGTTGGACAAACTATACCAATCAGCCACAGATGTTGGAGCAGGCCTTGACTCATTCGCTAGCGACTTATCTTGCTCGTGATGGTGAGAAAATCGTTGGTTTAGTGCGTCTGGTTGGAGACGGTTTTTCATCCGTTTTTGTCCAGGATTTGATTGTTTTGCCTAGCTATCAGCGACAAGGAATTGGTAGTAACTTGATGAAAGAAGCCTTAGCTGACTATAAGGATGCCTACCAAGTCCAACTAGCGACTGAACAGACAGAAAAAACCTTGGGTTTTTACCGTTCTCTGGGGTTTGAAACCTTATCTACTTATGATTGTACAGGAATGATTTGGGTGGATCGAAAAAAATTAAAATAATTTTTTATCTTAAGTTAACTTTAAGTTTACTCATGTATCATGTAATCATTAAGTAAAGACCTCCTAACTTTATTTAATAGAAATCCTAAACTTTTCTTTTTCATAATAATCTCCCTAAAGAAGCCACCAAATCAGGTGGCTTTTTTGTTTGTGGGCTGGATTTTTGCTATAATAGGAGCATGAGTAGAATTTTAGATAATGAAATCATGGGCGATGAGGAGTTGGTAGAACGTACCCTCCGTCCCCAATATTTACGTGAATATATCGGTCAAGACAAGGTTAAAGACCAGCTTCAAATCTTTATTGAAGCAGCAAAAATGCGTGATGAGGCGCTGGACCATGTTCTTTTGTTTGGCCCTCCAGGTCTCGGGAAAACGACTATGGCCTTTGTCATTGCCAATGAACTGGGAGTCAATCTCAAACAAACATCAGGTCCTGTTATAGAAAAAGCCGGTGATTTAGTTGCGATTTTGAATGACTTGGAGCCAGGAGATGTGCTCTTTATCGACGAGATTCATCGCTTGCCCATGTCAGTAGAAGAGGTACTTTACAGTGCTATGGAAGATTTCTACATCGACATCATGATTGGTGCGGGGGAAGCTAGCCGTAGTGTCCATCTAGACTTGCCACCTTTTACCTTGATTGGAGCGACAACACGAGCTGGGATGCTTTCAAATCCTCTTCGTGCACGTTTTGGAATCACTGGTCACATGGAATACTATACCCATGACGACTTGACAGAGATTGTCGAGCGGACGGCAGATATCTTTGAGATGGAAATCACTCATGAAGCAGCTTCGGAGTTAGCTTTACGTAGCCGTGGAACTCCTCGTATCGCCAATCGTCTCCTCAAGCGCGTGCGCGACTTTGCGCAGATTATGGGCGATGGCTTGATTGATGATGTGATTACGGATAAGGCTTTAACTATGCTGGATGTAGACCATGAAGGCTTGGACTATGTGGACCAGAAAATTCTCCGCACCATGATTGAAATGTACGGTGGCGGTCCTGTCGGTCTAGGTACCCTTTCGGTGAATATCGCTGAAGAGCGTGAGACGGTAGAGGATATGTATGAACCTTACCTGATCCAGAAAGGCTTTATCATGCGAACTCGTTCCGGACGAGTCGCGACAGCCAAGGCTTATGAACATTTGGGGTATGAATACATTGAAAAATAAGACTCAAATCTTAGATTCTTTCAGAGAAAATCCTGATATGATGGATATTCTGACCATCATCCGTGACTTAGAGTTGAAAGATTCCTGGTTGGCGGCTGGCTCGGTCCGAAATTTTATCTGGAATCTTTTGTCAGATAAGCCAGCCTTTGATCGTGAAACGGATGTGGATGTGATTTTCTTTGACCCAGATGTGAGTTATGAAGAAACGCTGGCTATAGAGAACAAGTTGAGGGAGGACTTTCCTCAGTATCAGTGGGAGCTGAAAAATCAAGTCTATATGCATCAACATAGTCCCCATACGGCTCCGTATAGAAATTCCTGCGATGCCATGAGTAAATATCCTGAACGTTGTACGGCAGTAGGACTTCGCTTGCATGCTGACACAACTTTAGAACTCTTTGCCCCTTATGGTTTGGAGGATATTTTGAACTTTCAAGTTCGTCCGACTCCTCATTTCTTAGAAAATCAAGACCGAATGAAGCTCTATCAAAAGCGTTTATCCAAGAAAAATTGGCGAGAAAAATGGAAAAATCTCACATTTAAAAATACTTAAGGAAACTTTAAGCTAGGAGCTGTATACTTATCTCATAAGTTAAGAAGAACTTAACTTATACTCCTAAAACTTTTTCATAATAATCTCCCTATAAAAAAATTAAGTCGCCCAATCAGGCGGCTTTTTTTGTTGCGAACTTGAGGTGAGAATGGTTGCTGATCAAGTGGGAACACCAGCGAAATGTTGACAAAGGTCGAAGATTTCTCTAGTATAAGAAGCAAGGCTAGAGATTTTCTGAGAATAGAGTAAATGGAAGTCCAGTGGGCTGAGAAAGAGATGTTGAACAATGACTAAAAGAATCAAGAACAATAGGAAGCTAGTTAATCTAGGATTGTATAAAAACAAAATAGTCTATTATGACTTAAAAGAAAAGAGACTTTACTTTTCAATTCTCGAAAGAACCTCTAAGAATCAACACTACTATACTCTTGGACTCACATTACTCTCTATCCCCATTGTTAGATTGCTGAATGGATTAACGATTTTTAGTATACCTACTATCAAATACTTTAGCTTCATTCTATGTACATGTCTTTCCTTGCTCATAGGGAAATTTGTAGTTGACTATTATAACAAAGACTTGGATCTTTTTCCTGCATTGTTTACGGACCTTGAGTACTCAGAGTTTTTAGAAATAGCAAAGAAAAATGGAACTCTTGCTTTCTTATTTATTTGTATTAGTAGCATCAGTTTGATAGGTTCCTTGATAGCTTACCTGGTCTATGCAAAGTTTTTAGGATTGCTGATTTATTCTGTTCTCTTGTTCATTCTTTACATCTGTGTGGTAAATAATGTCCATAGGAGGAATAAAGTGATAAAAAAACTAATTTGGTTAACGATTAACTAGCGAAGACATTTCGTATGTTCCATATGATTTGGTTGCGGAAGGAACGCTATAAAATGAACTCTAAGGTTGAAAAATGATGGAAGATAAGATTTTAACAAAAGAAGAAGTGCTTCAAAATGGTGTTTGTTTTGAAGAAGAGCTAGATTGGGGTGGATGGTATTGTGAGCAGATTGTTTCTGAGAATGAATCTGGAGAAGAAATTCCATTTACAGGTTTGGCTTATGATTTATACCCAGATGGTAAATTAGAGTATTATGGTTATATTAAAGATGGGTTCCGTCATGGAATGAATGTATGGTTTTATCCCAATGGAAATATTGAAAGTATCAATCCTCAAGATTGCGGTGCAGCTAATGGGCTTCAAAAGAAATACTATGAAAGCGGCGCATTAAAATCACAGGAATATTGTGTTTTAGGGGCCAGAGTAACTTATATTGAGTACGATGAGGCTGGCCATATTATCGATGAAAAATTAGAACTGACTGAGGCTGATTTTAAGAGAGCAAAGAAGTGGGGTGTTGATTTATCAAAACGAGACATGACTTTGAAATAGAACAAAATCGCTTGAGATCTCAGATTGACTTAACGAATCGTTTTTAAAGGAGATATAAAATGGGTTTACGCGATACTTTAAGTACAGAAGAGAATTATAAAGATGGCTTAATATCAAATCGAGAAGCCTTACTGTATTTTCAAGAAAAATTACGAAAACTTCAAAGTGATATAGAGAGTGGTATAGAAAACTATAAAAAGCCAACGATAGAAGTTTATAAGTCAACTTTAGCTACTATTTTGTCTTATCAGAGAGACATTTTATTAGCAACTTATTCTAGCGGAGCCTCTTTGTCAGCATTTAAAGAGGAATACATCTCATTTGTATCGTTTCTAATACCAATTTGGCGTAAGGAATGGGGATACGAACAAATGCTATGGGCGCTTTCTATTGGGATTCTTTTAAACATTGATGAAGAGACTTTTAATCAGTTAGTAGACTTGGTCAAGAAGGACAATCCAGAGGATTGTTTGATTGATTACCTGATTCAAGCTCGTCATCCTGAGTGGGAGATTCGGTTGAACTATAATTTTCCAAGACCCTATGGTTTTACTCGGAAAATCATTGAAGAAGATAATTCTGAACAGGCACTAAAATTGTTAAAAGAATATTTGACTAAGAAATGGTATCAAGGAAACAGGGACGCTGCTTGGTATGATTTACATCAGCAGAATGTAAAAAATCATGTGGGCTATTGGTCCTTTGAATCAGCTGCTATTTGTAAAATTAAAGGTTTGGATTATAAACAATTAGAAGGATTTCCGTACTTCCCATATGATTTGGTTGCGGATGGTGAGACGGAAGAATAAGTCTCGTATAGTGTTTTTAATTAAATTTATAAAAAAAGATTGGAGCAAATATGAGTAACAAAGTATCAATTATGCAAGAAATGTTCAAAAAAGAAGGTTCAGATGAACTCGTTCCTGCAGTAACCATTATCTTAGATGGTCAAATTAGAAATATCATCGATGCCCTTTCAGAACAGAATGGCTATGAAGGTTATCCAGAAGCTATATCAGAAATTCTTTTCAAAGGAATAGAAAGTATGATTAAAAAATAAATTGGAGAAAGATAATTCGAGAAAAAGAGAGCGAAAACCGCTCTCTTTTTGTGATATAATAGCCCTATGAGATTAGATAAATTTTTAGTTGCCTGTGCTGTTGGTAGTAGGACGGAGGTCAAAAGCTTTCTAAAGGCTGGGCGCGTGACGGTCAATGGCAAAAAGGAAAAATCTGCCAAACTGCAAATCAATGAAGACACGGACGAGATTTGTTTTGACGGGCAAAAGTTAGAGTACGAGGAGTTTGTTTACTATATGATGAACAAGCCCCAGGGGGTTATCTCAGCGACTGAAGACCCCAAACACAAGACTGTACTGGATTTGTTGGATGACTTGGCTCGTTCAAAGGAAGTTTTCCCAGTCGGTCGTTTGGATATTGATACGCATGGCCTCTTGCTCTTGACCAATGATGGCAAGCTAGCTCATGCTCTCCTTTCCCCTAAACGCCATGTGGATAAGACTTATCTGGCACAGGTCAAGGGGATTATGACCGATGCAGATGTTGAGGTCTTTGCGCAAGGGATTCCACTTAAAGACTTTACCTGCCAATCTGCTAAGCTGGAGCTTGTGTCTCTTGATACGGAAGAAAATCAAAGTCTGGTTCGCGTGACCATCGCAGAAGGGAAATTCCACCAGGTTAAACGGATGGTTGCCTACTGTGGTAAAGAAGTGGTGGACTTGCAACGTCTGACCATGGGAACTTTGACCTTGGATGAGGATTTGAAACGTGGAGAATGGCGTCGTTTAACCAAGAATGAGCTAGAAGCTTTGCTTGAGAGTGTTCAATAAACTGGATAATCGGAAAAGGAAGGGAGAATATCCCTGCCTTTTTCAGTTTTTGGTTGCTTCCTTTGTGAAAAGAGTTATAATAGACAGTAAGAAAAAAGGAGGATTTTATGAACGCGATTCAAGAATCATTTACAGATAAATTATTTGCCAACTATGAAGCAAATGTAAAGTACCAAGCTATCGAAAATGCTGCTAGCCATAACGGTATTTTTGCAGCCCTTGAGCGTCGTCAAAGTCATGTCGACAACACACCAGTTTTCTCACTTGATTTGACAAAGGACAAGGTCACTAACCAGAAAGCATCTGGTCGTTGCTGGATGTTTGCGGCCCTTAATACTTTCCGTCACAAACTCATCTCTCAATACAAACTTGAAAACTTTGAATTGTCACAAGCCCACACATTTTTCTGGGACAAGTATGAAAAATCTAACTGGTTCTTGGAGCAAGTGATTGCGACTGCAGACCAAGAATTGACGAGTCGCAAGGTTAGCTTTCTACTTCAAACTCCACAACAAGATGGTGGACAATGGGATATGGTTGTAGCTCTCTTTGAAAAATACGGTGTCGTTCCTAAGTCTGTTTATCCAGAGTCTGTTTCATCTAGCAGTAGCCGTGAGCTCAATGCAATCCTTAACAAATTGCTTCGTCAAGATGCTCAAATCTTGCGTGACCTCTTGGCTTCTGGCGCAGATCAAGCGACTGTTCAAGCTAAGAAAGAAGACCTCTTGCAAGAAATCTTTAATTTCCTTGCCATGTCACTAGGACTTCCACCACGTCAATTTGACTTTGCTTATCGTGATAAGGACAATAACTACCAAAGCGAAAAAGGCATCACACCACAAGAGTTTTACAAGAAATACGTTGACCTTCCACTAGAAGACTATGTTTCTGTGATCAATGCTCCAACTGCTGATAAACCTTATGGAAAATCTTACACAGTTGAGATGTTGGGAAATGTCGTTGGTAGCCGTGCGGTTCGTTACATCAACGTACCGATGGAACGCTTGAAAGAATTGGCCATTGCCCAAATGCAAACAGGAGAAACTGTATGGTTTGGTTCAGATGTCGGCCAACTCAGCAACCGTAAAGCCGGAATCCTTGCGACAGATGTTTATGATTTTGAATCAAGCATGGATATCCAACTCACTCAAGACAAGGCAGGACGTTTGGACTACAGCGAAAGCTTGATGACCCACGCTATGGTCTTGACAGGTGTTGATTTGGATGAAAATGGTAAATCAACTAAGTGGAAAGTTGAAAACTCATGGGGAGATAAAGTAGGTACAGATGGTTACTTTGTTGCCTCAGATGCTTGGATGGACGAATACACTTACCAAATTGTTGTCCGTAAAGAATTGCTAACAGCAGAAGAACGAGCTGCTTATGAAGCAGAACCAATCGTTCTTGCACCTTGGGATCCAATGGGTGCCTTGGCAGAATAATTGAAAATAAAAAAGAATCAGATGATAAACCTGATTCTTTTTTTGTTTATACATTCTCGTCGAGATTACATGATACCGAAGAAACGAGCTGCGATACCAACTGCAAAGAGGGCAAGGATGATTGTGATTGGAGATACTTTTTTCTTAAGCAACCACATGCAAAGGAAAGTAAGGAGAAGTCCCATCAATCCTGGAATCAATGAGTTCAACTGACCTTGAAGGGTTTGTGGTTGAACGCTATCCAAGCTCATACCACTAAGTGCTTGACCAAGAATACCCTTCAATTCTCCACCTGTAACAGCACCTTCTGGGAAGTTGATGTAGGCACCTTCTGATAATTGTTTACCTGGAAGGTTGATAGTGAAGTTGATGGATACCCAACGTTGTACAAGAACGGCAAGGATGAACATACCAAGGATAGAAGCTCCTTTAGTGATGTCTTTCAAGATACCACCTGACATGTCTTTGGTGATTTCAGATCCAGCCTTGTAACCAAACTCTTGTGTGTACCATAGGAAAGACATACGGATTGCATTCCATCCAAAGAAGAAGAGAAGTGGTCCAACGATATTACCAGTTGCAGCAAGTGATGCACCAAGGGCACCAAGGATCGGACGAACTGTAAACCAGAAGACTGGGTCACCGATACCAGCAAGAGGTCCCATCATACCGATCTTAACACCTTGGATAGCAGCGTCATCGATTTCAGTACCGTTAGCGCGTTCTTCTTCAAGTGCAAGAGTAACCCCCATGATTGGAGCAGCTACGTATGGGTGAGTGTTGAAGAATTCAAGGTGACGCTCAAGAGCAGCTGCTTGGTCTTCTTTTTTAGTGTAAAGTTTCTTGATAGCTGGGATCAAAGAGTAAGCCCAACCCAAGTTTTGCATACGTTCGTAGTTCCAAGAACCTTGAAGGAATTGTGAACGCCACCAAACTTTTTGGCGATCTGATTTTGATAATTGAATTTTTTCAGCCATGATTGTTCCCCTTTCTAGTAGTCTTCTAGGATATCACCGATTGGATCGTTAGAAGTTGCAGTTCCTCCGCCACCGTTTCCGCCTTGTTTAGAAAGGTTGAGGTAGATGAAGGCAAGGGCAACACCGATGACACCAAGGGCAATCAAAGTCAATTGAGAAATTGCTGCAAGAGCAAAACCGATAGCAAAGAATGGCCATACTTCACGAGTAGCCATCATGTTGATAACCAAAGCGTAACCAACGGCAACGACCATGGCACCACCGACAGCCATACCACCGTTCAACCAGTCTGGCATCAATTTAAGAGCATCTTGAACAGCAGAAGCAGGGATAGCGATAAGGAAGGCTGCAGGAACAGCGATACGAAGACCTTGAAGAATAAGGGCAAAGTAGTGAGCGCGTTCAACAGCTGCAATGTTTCCTTCTTTAGCAGCAGCATCTGCAGTGTGAACCAAACCAACTGAGATTGTACGAACGATCATAGTCAAGAAAAGTCCAGCTACGGCAAGAGGGATTGCAGTTGCAGTTGCGACTGCGATACCTTCAGTAGTAAAGTTACCACCCTTAATCATGATGATTGCTGCTGCAACAGAAGCAAGAGCCGCGTCAGGAGCTACGGCAGCTCCGATGTTAGCCCAACCAAGGGCGATCATTTGAAGTGATCCACCAAGCATAACCCCTGCTTCGAGGTTACCAGTTACAAGACCGATAAGGGTACATGCTACGATTGGTTGATGGAATTGGAATTGGTCGAGGATACCTTCAAGACCTGCGAAGAAGGCAACAACTACAACCAAGATAGCAGAAATGATTGAAATATCTGACATGGTTTTATTCCTTTTCTATTTAATGTTAATTATTGAACGTTAGCTTTGCTAATCAAGTCAAACAAATCTTTTTTAGTGTCGTTTGGTACTTTACGTACATCAAATTCAACGCCAAGGTCGCGCATTTTTTCAAATGTAGCAACGTCGTCTTTGTCCATTGACAATACGTTATTGACCATTGTTTTACCAGTTGAGTGAGCCATTGAACCAACGTTAAGAGTCTTGATTGGCACACCGCCTTCGATAGCACGAAGGGCATCTTGAGGTGTTTCAAACAAGATAAGGGCGTGTGTTTCACCAAAACGAGGATCTTTTGCAACCTCAATCAATTTTTTGATTGGTACAACGTTAGCTTTTACTCCGTTAGGAGCAGCTTGTTTGATCAACTCTTTACGAAGATCGTCGTTTGCAACGTTATCTGAAGCAACGATGATACGGTCTGCTTTTGAATCTGGTGTCCAAGCAGTTGCGACTTGTCCGTGAAGAAGACGTGTGTCAAGACGAGCAAGATTGATTTTCAATTTACCGTCTCCGATAACAGTTCCTTCTGGGATAGCAGCTTGGGCTACAGGAGCAGCTGCAGCAGTTGCAACTTCCTCAGCTGGGTTTAGCTCTTCTGGAAGAGCCTTGATGCCATCTTTGGCTTCTTTAATGATGTTCGCAGCGACTTTATCCACTCCAGCATTAGCATCCATGAGGCGCTCTGTGTAGGCTTGGATCAACATCGGCAAGTTAAGTCCAGTGATGATGGCAAATTTACGCTCAGGATTTTCTCCCATTACGCGACTAGCTTGGTTAAATGGAGAACCACTCCAAAGGTCAGCTAAGACTAGAACCTCATCTTCTGCGTCAAATGCAGCCACAGCATTGTTGAATTTGGCGTATAAATCATCTGGACCTTCGTTTGGCATAAAGGTTACAACTTGAACCTTTTCTTGTTCACCAAAGATCATAGATCCTGACTGATGAATACCCGCGGCAAATTCACCGTGGCTCGCAATAATGATTCCGATACTCATTATTGTCATTCCTCCTTATAAAATGTTTGACTTGTAGTTTAAGAAAACTTTAAGACTCTTTAAGTATAAACCGTTTTCAGCAAAAAATCAACTACTTATAATAAATCCTAAGAATGTAAGGGGAAAGTTTGTTTTTGAAGATATTGATATATAAATGTCTTTCGAGACTTCATAAAATCTTGCATGGGAAAATTAGTATAAACCTTCAAAGTAATCACTAATTTGTAGAAAGTCGTTTTTCGGTCAAGTTCTCATAGAGTTTTTTGGTATAATATAGAAAGCAATTGATGTTTCTAGTAAGAGAATTTAGAGTGAGAGGTATGTATGTCCCCTTCTATTCGAATATTGAAAAGCCGTTATTTAAAAAATATCAAAGAAAATCCAGAACTCTACATCGGGATTGAGTTGGAGTTTCCTATCGTACACACGAAAGGTAAACCCACAGATATTGAAGTCAGTAAGGACTTACTGCGCTTTTTGGTGGATGCTCTTAGTTTAGAAGTCGAGAAGGAAGATCAGGATGGTAATCCAATTCAACTTGTAGAACCTGCGAGTCAGGATCGGATTTTGTTTGAGGTTTCTTATACGACCTTGGAGTTTGCCTTTGGTAGAGCCCAGAAAATCCAAGAGGTCCAAGGACGATTTCAAGCTTATATGAAGGTCATTCAGGAAAAGCTAAGCGAAAAGGATCATGCTATTCAGGGTTGGGGGATTCATCCAAACTGGGATCAGAATGACAATCGACCGGTGGCTTATCCTCGCTACCAGATGCTGATGGATTACCTACATATGGGAAGTCGCCAAGAGAGAGTTAATTTGCATGACTTCCCACAATATGGAGCCTTTATCTGTGGGAGTCAAGTTCAGTTGGATGTATCGACTGCTAACTACTTACGTGTCATTAATGCTTTCACTCAGATTGAAGCAGCAAAAGCTTACTTATTTGCCAATTCTGAGTTTTCGGGAGCAGACTGGGATACTCGGATTTCACGAGATATCTTTTGGGAAGAATCCATGCATGGAATTTATCCAGAGAATGTCGGTGTCAATGCAAAACTCTTCAAAGATGAGGATGATTTCTTTGATTATCTAGACCGCTCTGCGATTTTTACAGCAGAACGAGATGGGGAAACCTACTATTTTTCTCCAATTCGGGCTAGAGATTACCTAGCTACTGATGAAATTCCTGCCTATACTCTAAATGGAAAAGAAACTCTTCTGGTTCCTCAAGAGAAGGATTTCGAGACGCACCGTAGTTACCAATATCAAGACTTAACAACTCGAGGGACGATTGAATTCCGTAGTGTTTGTACGCAACCGCTAGACCGTACCTTTGCTTCAGCAGCCTTTCATCTAGGTTTGTTGGTAAATCTAGACAAGCTTGAAACTTATCTCGAAACCGCTCCTTTCTTTGAGAACTTTGGCCGTGACTACAAGTCTTTGAGACGACAGTTTTCTAAGAAACAACTCACAGATGAGGAAAAAGCTGGTGTTGTCCAGTTCTCCAAAGACTTGCTGGCTATAGCAGAGCAAGGACTTGAGAGTAGAGGTCTGAGAGAAATGACTTATTTAGAGCCTTTAAAAGAAGAATTGACTCTATAATTTTCTTATAAAGGGAGAATTTTCTGAAAAATCATGTTATAATGGATGAGACTATAGATAAAGGATAGAGATTTATGACATTAGTTTATCAATCAACGCGTGATGCGAAAAATACCGTAACAGCCAGCCAAGCGATTTTGCAAGGTTTGGCAACAGATGGAGGTTTGTTTACTCCGGTTAGTTATCCAAAGGTAGATTTGGATTTTGACACATTAAAAGATGCTTCTTACCAAGAAGTGGCCAAACTTGTCTTGTCAGCCTTCTTGGATGACTTTACAGCAGAAGAGTTGGACTACTGTATCAACAATGCCTACGATAGCAAGTTTGATACTCCAGCTATTGCTCCTCTTGTCAAACTTGATGGTCAATACAACTTGGAACTCTTCCATGGATCAACCATTGCCTTTAAAGACATGGCCTTGTCTATCTTGCCATACTTTATGACAACAGCTGCTAAGAAACATGGCTTGGAAAACAAGATTGTCATCTTGACAGCAACATCTGGAGACACTGGAAAAGCTGCCATGGCTGGATTTGCGGATGTACCTGGAACTGAAATTATCGTCTTTTATCCAAAAGACGGTGTCAGCAAGGTGCAAGAATTGCAAATGACCACTCAGACTGGTGATAATACTCATGTCATCGCCATTGATGGAAACTTTGATGATGCACAAACCAACGTGAAGCATATGTTCAACGATGTGGCTCTTCGTGAAAAATTGGCAGCTAACAAGTTGCAATTTTCATCGGCTAACTCTATGAATATCGGCCGTTTGGTGCCCCAGATTGTTTATTATGTTTATGCCTACGCTCAGTTGGTAAAAACTGGTGAGATTAAAGCTGGTGACAAGGTTAACTTCACTGTACCGACAGGAAACTTTGGAAATATCCTAGCTGCCTTTTACGCTAAGCAAATCGGTTTGCCAGTTGGTAAGTTGATCTGCGCTTCAAATGACAACAATGTTTTGACAGACTTCTTTAAAACTCGTGTCTACGACAAGAAGCGTGAGTTTAAGGTAACTACTAGCCCGTCTATGGATATCTTGGTCTCTTCAAACTTGGAGCGTTTGATTTTCCACCTTTTGGGAAATGATGCTAAAAAGACCGCTGAACTTATGAATGTCTTGAACACTCAAGGTCAGTATGAATTGACAGACTTTGATGCAGAGATCCTTGACCTCTTTGCAGCAGAATATGCGACAGAAGCAGAAACAGCTGCAGAAATCAAGCGTGTTTACGAATCAGATTCTTATATTGAGGATCCTCATACAGCGGTTGCCTCAGCTGTTTATAAAAAATACCAAGCAGCGACAGGTGATGCGACTAAGACTGTGATTGCTTCAACAGCTAGTCCATACAAATTCCCAGTCGTTGCAGTAGAAGCTGTGACTGGACAATCAGGTCTTAGTGACTTTGAGGCCTTGGCTCAATTACATGAAATCTCAGGAGTAGCAGTGCCACCAGCAGTTGATGGTCTCGAAACAGCTCCGGTTCGTCACAAGACAACTGTTGCAGCAGCAGATATGCAGGCTGCAGTAGAATCTTATCTAGGACTTTAAAAGAGAGGAAGTAAACTCGGTTGGGCAACTAACTGAGTTTCTTTTCATCAGGAGGAAGGATTGTTTAAGAAAAATAAGGACATTCTCAACATTGCTCTGCCAGCCATGGGTGAAAATTTCTTGCAGATGCTTATGGGGATGGTGGACAGTTATCTGGTGGCCCATCTAGGTTTGATAGCCATTTCGGGTGTATCTGTAGCGAGCAATATTATCACCATTTACCAGGCAATTTTTATAGCTCTAGGAGCTGCGATTTCAAGCGTCATTTCCAAAAGTTTGGGGCAGAAGGACCAGTCTAGACTGGCCTACCATGTGACAGAGGCACTCAAAATCACCCTACTCTTGAGTTTATTTTTAGGAGCCTTGTCCATCTTTGCAGGACAAGAGATGATAGGTCTTTTGGGGACGGAAGAAGCGGTCGCTGAAAGTGGTGGACTTTACCTAGCTTTAGTTGGTGGGACAATTCTTCTCCTGGGATTGATGACTAGTCTAGGTGCCTTGATTCGCGCCACTCATAATCCTCGTCTCCCCCTCTATGTGAGTCTATTATCCAATGCCTTGAATATTGTCTTTTCAAGTATCGCTATCTTTATTCTTGATATGGGCATTGCTGGTGTAGCCTGGGGAACCATCCTATCTCGTTTGGTTGGGGTTGTGATTTTATGGTCACAATTAAAACCTCCATATACGAGGCCAAGGTTTGGACTGGACAAAGACTTGCTGACCTTAGCTTTACCTGCAGCGGGAGAGCGTCTCATGATGCGAGCTGGAGATGTGGTTATTATTGCCCTAGTTGTTTCCTTTGGGACAGAGGCTGTCGCGGGAAACGCGATTGGTGAAGTCTTGACTCAATTTAACTACATGCCTGCTTTTGGTGTCGCTACGGCAACAGTTATGCAGGTGGCACGAGCAGTAGGGGAGAATGATTGGGCAAGGGTGGACAAGCTCAGTAGGCAAACTTTTTGGCTATCCCTCTTTCTCATGTTGCCCTTGACGCTTAGTATCTATGCTCTCGGAACACCACTAAGTTACCTCTACACCAGTGATTCTGCGGCTATTAAAGCTAGTGTTTTAGTGACGCTGTTCTCTCTACTAGGGACTCCTATGACGACGGGGACAGTCATTTATACAGCTGTCTGGCAGGGTTTGGGAAATGCCCGCCTTCCCTTTTATGCAACAAGTATCGGGATGTGGTGTATCCGTATCGGAACAGGTTACTTGATGGGAATTGTTCTTGGTTGGGGCTTGCCTGGTATTTGGGCAGGGACTCTTTTGGATAATAGTTTCCGTTGGATTTTCCTATGTTATCGTTACCAAGTTTATATGATATCGAAAGGATAAGAAATGCAAGAAACAGCTTTTATTTGGGATTTGGATGGAACCTTGTTGGATTCTTATGAAGCCATCTTAGCAGGGATTGAAGAAACCTATCGTCGGTTTTCTCTTCCTTATAACAAGAAAGAAGTTCGAGCTTTTATCTTGAAATATTCTGTCCAGGATTTATTGGAGCAAGTGGCAAAAGAACGAGGACTAGATGTAGGGCTTCTCAATCAAGTTCGAGCTCGGAGTTTGTCCGAAAAGAATGCCCAAGTCGTCTTGATGTCAGGTGCACGTGAGGTTCTAGCTTGGGCAGATCAGCGAGGAATTCAGCAATTTGTCTATACTCATAAAGGAGAAAATGCCTTTACCATTTTACGTGCTCTAGGATTGGATTCTTATTTTACAGAAATCTTGACTAGCCAGAGCGGATTTGCCCGCAAACCAAGTCCAGAAGCAGCCACCTACCTTATCAATAAATACCATTTAAACCCAGATCGCACCTATTATATAGGCGACAGAACCTTGGATATCGAATTTGCTCAAAACAGTGGCATCCAGAGTATCAATTTCCTTGCCTCTCCCGCAGCTTGTAATCAACAGATAGAGCAATTAGAAGATATTAGCTCGCTTTCTTTCTAGAGTATTTTAGGAAGAATGTGTCAGCTTGATGACAAGAAACTAACAAACTATTTCAAGTAATGTGATTTGTTACAACGAATGTACAGTTCTGTTAAATAGCCCCAAAAGGGCTTTTTTTCTTTTTTCTTTATGTTATGATAGACAGGTACTACATTTGAAGAAGGAGTTTGAATAGTATGAAGAAAAGAATTATTTTAGCATCAACGGTAGCTTTATCAATTGCCCCTGCCTTGGCAGCTCAAGCAGAGGAAGTTGCATGGTCACCACGTACAGTTGAGCAAATTCAAAACGATGTTGCTAAAAGTGAGAATAAAACAAGTTATACAATTAAGTATGGAGATACCTTAAGCACGATTGCGGAAGCTTTGGGAGTTGACTTAAATGTCCTTGCTAACTTGAACAAGATTACGAATATTGACTTGATTTTCCCAGATACTGTATTGACTACAATCGTTAATGAACAAGAAGAAGTAACAGGTGTTGAGGTATACACACCTGAAGAAGTAGGTTCTGATGTAGCAAGTGCAACAGCAGATTTGAAAAAGAACCAAGTAATCGTAGATGACCAAACTGTAAAAGTTGAAGATTTAACTCAACCAGTTGAAGAAACAGAAGTTGTAGCAGAAACAACAGATTCACAAGCTAATGAAGAAGCTGTAACAGAAACTGCAGCACCAGCTGTAGAAGCTACTACCGAAGTAGCAACACCAGTAGCAGAGCCTGTAGCAGAAGCAACAACAGAAGCTACTACTGAGGCTGCAGCACCAGTAACAGAAACACCTGTAGTGGAAGAAACAACCACAACAGTTGCTGAAGCAACTACGGAAGCAACAACAGAAGCTGTAACAGAAGTACAATCAGCACCATCAACTTACCAAGCTGAAGCAAGCCAAGGTGCATCAACAACTTATGCAGCACCAGCAGCACCTGATTATGCAAGTATCGCAGCTACGAAATCAGAAAATGCAGGTCTTCAACCACAAACGGCTGCCTTTAAAGAAGAAGTTGCGAACTTGTTTGGTATTACATCATTTAGCGGCTACCGTCCTGGTGATAGTGGAGACCACGGAAAAGGTCTTGCCATTGACTTTATGGTTCCAGTAAGCTCAGCTCTCGGAGACCAAATTGCGGATTATGCTATCCAAAATATGGCTAGCCGTGGCATCAGCTACATCATCTGGAAACAACGTTTCTATGCACCATTCGATAGCAAATATGGACCAGCCTACACATGGAATCCAATGCCAGACCGTGGTAGTGTTACAGAAAACCACTATGACCACGTTCACGTATCGATGAACTAAGAATAATGAGAAGTTGGGAACTTGAGTTTCCGCTTCTTTTTTTGTTATGACACACTTTATAAGTGAAATAAAATCTAAAACACGATATAATGTAAGCGGATACAAAGCTATACTAACGATTTTAAGCATAGAGCGAAAGGATGATAAGAATGACAAACCGATTAAAACCCCCATTTGAGAAAACAAGAGATGATTTTGAACAGGAATTTTGTGGTGAAATTGTCGAACTCTTGATTTTTACCCTCCAAAATGTAAATGGGGCTGCTTCTTTAAAAGATGGGTGTCTAATGCCGTCCGTTCATTTTAAAGCTAGTGTCAATGTCGAAACTCAGGACTTTTCTGAACTTGAAGGACGTTTGGAATGGCTCCTGACTCCGGAAGAATTTAAAGAAAAGCATTGGGGCTTTAGTTTTGAACCCTACAAAATTCACCGCATTAAGTGTCAAAAACGTCCCTTCATGGAGTTAGAGCCTTATATGTCAGAAGTGGCGAACAATTGCTACCGCTTGCTGGAATACCTAGATGACCAATCTACGGATGCTAGGTTAGAGACCTTGATCGAAACCTACCAGAAACCTGTTATCATTCGAGACGCTATTGGGGAGTTCACCCTAAATAGAGCCTATTCTTGGTTTGAAGGCTTCATCACCTATGAAGGCGGTAAGATTCATGCTATGTTTGATGCGGGTGCAGATGAAAGTCTTCCTCCAAGTTCTTTCGATAATTTAAAGAAATTTATGGGATCTTTCCAAGTTCAAGATGCTAAGATTAAAGACTATATCGTCAAAGAACTGTGGGAAACAGCCCAAGACTGGATTGATTCAGATGAAAATGATGTGGAGTTAACAGAAGAGTATTTTACCAACTCACTTTCCTTGAGTGAACTATCGATCAACGAAGATGGGGAATTGACTCTCTACTATGATGATAGCGAGGAAATTTTTGCAGGCCATGCTATCGAAGTTGTCATCGATAAAGAGGGAGAAATCCTTCGAGCAGATTTGGTAGGTTAGTGCTGGATTTTATCTAGAATATAGAAATAATAGCCTTTTGGGATTGAAACCAAGAGGCTTTTTCGGAGTGAGCAAAAGATTTGCATCGTCAATTTATTTGTATTACGATTGATAAGTCAACTATTGATAAATCAATCATTGACAAGGAGGAAACAATGTCAGAAATGCATGAATTACTGTACCAGCTCCATTTAACAGATCAGACCATCACTCAACTTTTTGAAAAACAATTGGGAATTAGTTTGACCCGCTATCAAATCCTGCAGTTTTTACTACAAAAATCACCTTGTACCCAAATTGCTGTTCAGGAGAAGTTACGGATTGACCAAGCAGCCTTGACCCGCCATTTTAAGATACTGGAGTCAGAAGGCTATGTCAGTCGTAAGCGTAATCCGGTCAATCAGCGGGAAGTTTTAGTTGAATTAACCCAAGAAGCCAAGAATCAACTCTTGCTTAGTCCACCTAGACATCACTTGAAAGTGAAGGAGCAGATGGAGAGCATCTTATCGACAGCCGAACAGAAAAAACTGACGGCTTTACTGACGAAACTAGTCTCAGGTTTAGAAAAAATAGAATTTTAAGGAGAAAACGATGTCAATCATTACTACTATCTTAGCAACTATCGTTGCCCTCGAGCATTTTTATATTTTTTATTTGGAAAGTATCGCAACCCAATCAGACGCAACCAGCCGTGTCTTTAATATGAACAAGGAAGAATTAGCACGACCATCTGTCACCTCACTGTTTAAAAACCAAGGAATTTACAATGCCTTGATTGGGGTGTTTCTTATTTACGGAATTTATTTCTCACATAGCTTAGAAATCGTAACAATCTTTGTTTTATTTGTCATAGGAGCAGCGACCTATGGTGCCTTAACTGCAGATAAAAAAATCATTCTCAAGCAAGGTGGACCGGCAATCTTAACGATCTTAAGTATCCTTTTCTTTAAATAAAAACAACCAGCACTCTCCATAGAAGGTGCTGGTTTTTAATAACTAGTATTAAACTTTTCTGCGTTTGATTTCAAGTAACCTTTGATAGAAGAAAATCTGGCTACTATAGATATAAGGGAAGATAGAGATACTTGCAATTCCAAAGCTTATCCAGATAAGGAGATACCATGGAAGTAGCTGTAAATCAAGGACGAAGCGTTGAAACTTATAGCCTGTCATGAGAAAGCGGCTGGTATGTAGCACACGACTTGGTTTAGCAATTCCGATAGCAAGGGTGTCACATAGGAGTAGCTCAACTTGGGAATAAGCGTAGTATTGCGGAAGATAGAGAATGGTTCCCAAAATCATTACAAGGACACTACCAAAGAAGTAGAGTGCGAAAGTAAGCAGGAAGTGTTCGATATCTGGATTTGTCACGTCGACAGATGGAAATTCGGGATGAAGTTCCACAAATTTACGAGCCATGGCATTGCTATAAAAGAGCAAGTAAACTCCAAAAAGACTAGGGATGCTCCATAAAAAGAGATAGAAACGCTTGAGTAAGAGAGTTAGAAAAGTCTGGGTAAAGAAGCGGTTGTCAAGCAAGGACAGGCTATCTTTAAAGGAAAGCTCTATCTCAGAAATTCTGTAAAGATTAATGGTAGTAAAGAGAGCACCAGCTAGGATAATGGAGCTTGTAAATCCAACGGCAATCGGAAAGAGAGCAGACTGGATTGTGATGCCTAGAAAACTCAAGAAGGACTGCTCAAGAATGCCCTCGTCGAGCAGGGATAAAGGCCTGATGAAGCTCGATAGAATCAAGAGAATACTTGGCAATAAAAAGACAAGCAGCAGACGAGGATGCTCAGCTTGAAATTGTCTAGCCTGCTGGCGAACTTCTTTTAAATTAATTTTTGGGTACTTCATTCTTTCATTATACCATAGTTCGTGACAGTTCCTGTTTTTTTTGATAGAATCATACAGTATGCCCTTGGGCACAAAGTATGAACTGGGACTGTCTTTCCCAGCTTCGGAGGTAAAAAATGTCAGATTCGCCAATCAAATACCGCTTGATCAAAAAAGAAAAACACACGGGAGCTCGTCTGGGTGAAATTATCACACCACATGGGACCTTCCCAACCCCTATGTTTATGCCAGTAGGGACTCAAGCAACGGTCAAGACTCAGTCACCAGAAGAATTAAAAGAGATGGGGTCAGGAATAATCCTATCCAACACCTATCACTTGTGGCTTCGTCCAGGTGATGAACTCATTGCCCGCGCTGGTGGGCTTCATAAGTTTATGAACTGGGACCAACCAATCTTGACAGATAGCGGTGGTTTTCAAGTGTATTCTCTAGCGGATAGCCGTAATATCACAGAGGAAGGAGTAACCTTCAAGAATCACCTTAATGGTTCTAAGATGTTCCTTTCACCTGAAAAGGCCATCTCAATACAAAATAATCTAGGTTCAGACATCATGATGTCCTTTGATGAATGCCCTCAATTTTATCAACCCTATGATTATGTGAAAAAATCAATCGAACGTACCAGCCGTTGGGCTGAACGTGGCTTAAAAGCTCATCGTCGTCCACATGACCAAGGTTTATTTGGGATTGTACAGGGTGCAGGCTTTGAAGACCTTCGTCGTCAATCAGCTCAGGATCTTGTCAGCATGGACTTCCCAGGCTACTCTATCGGGGGCTTAGCAGTTGGAGAAACTCATGAGGAGATGAACGCTGTTTTGGATTTCACCACTCAGCTGCTTCCTGAGAATAAACCTCGCTACTTGATGGGAGTGGGAGCGCCAGATAGCTTGATTGATGGGGTGATTCGTGGGGTAGATATGTTTGACTGTGTCTTGCCGACACGTATTGCTCGTAACGGTACTTGTATGACCAGTCAAGGTCGTTTGGTTGTGAAGAATGCTCAGTTTGCAGAGGACTTTACACCGCTTGATCCTGAGTGTGATTGCTACACTTGTAAGAACTACACTCGTGCCTATCTTCGCCACTTGCTCAAGGCCGATGAAACCTTTGGTATCCGCTTGACAAGTTACCATAATCTCTACTTCTTGCTCAATCTCATGAAGCAGGTTCGTCAGGCGATTATGGATGACAATCTCTTGGAATTCCGTGAGCATTTTGTTGAAAAATATGGATATAACAAGTCTGGGCGAAATTTCTAAATTTTGCTTAATATCAGCTAAAAATCCTAAGTTTTATCTTAGGATTTTTCTGTTTTTTTTGATAAAATAAAGGTACTATGGAATGAAAATTAGATGGCTTTTTTTGCTAATCTAATGAATGGAGAATAAACTCGTATGCGTATTAAATGGTTTTCCTTGATTAGGATTACAGGTTTGCTTTTGGTACTCTTGTACCATTTCTTTCAGACGGTTTTCCCAGGAGGTTTCTTCGGGGTTGACGTCTTCTTCACCTTCTCAGGTTTTCTAATTACATCTCTCTTATTAGAAGAATTTGAACAAAAAAGTAAAATTGATATCCTAGGATTTTTTAGACGACGCTTCTATCGGATTTTTCCGCCGGTTGTTTTGATGGTCCTCGTCGTTATGCCCTTCACTTTCTTGGTTCGTCAAGATTATGTGGCAGGTATCGGTGGCCAGATTGCTGGTGTTCTTGGATTTATGACAAACTTCTATGAAATGTTGACAGGAGGAAGTTATGAGTCCCAGTTTATCCCCCATCTCTTTGTTCACAACTGGAGCTTAGCTGTTGAAGTTCATTATTATGTTTTGTGGGGCTTGGCAGTTTGGTTCTTGGCCAAGCGAGCAAAAACAAGTGGACAACTACGAGGAATGATTTTCCTACTTTCTTCAGCGACCTTTATGGTTAGCTTCCTTTCTATGTTTATTGGTAGCTTTATCGTTAGCTCCTACTCAACACTCTACTTCTCAACTTTGACTCATGTTTATCCATTCTTCTTAGGAAGTGTGCTTGCGACCTTGGTAGGTGTTCGTCATGTAACGCCTCTTCTCAAACGTTTGAATAGAATCTTGGATTTGAGACAAACCTTACTAGTCTTTGGGGCGGGTCTAGGAGTCTTGCTCTTATTGACCTTCTTTGTAAAATTTAATTATCTTTTTGCTTATTTATTTGGTTTCTTGTTGGCAAGCTTAGCTGCGCTTCTGATGATTGTTGCAGCACGACTGTTGCACGAGAAAACTCCGACAATCGAAGAACCAAAGGTTATCGGTTTTTTAGCAGACACTAGCTATGCCGTCTATCTTTTCCACTGGCCGTTTTATATTATTTTCTCTCAATTGGTGGGAAATATACCGGCAGTGATTCTAACGACCATCTTTTCTTATCTTTTTGCTACCCTTTCTTTCTATGTGATCGAACCTTTCATTGCAGGGAAATCCAGCAAACTCTTGCGGATGGCAGAAGAAATTCCTCACATCAAACCAATCTTTGCTGGTAGTGTTGGAGTTCTTAGTTTGATTACCTTGGTTGTGATTCTGATAGCTCCACAAGTAGGTGCTTTTGAAACGGATTTGATGCTTACTGGCCTTAATCAAGCTCAAACTAATATCACTCGAACAAAAACTATGGCAGAACAAGCAGAAGCAAGTCGCTACAACATAGCTGATGGTGTATCTATCATTGGAGATTCTGTAACCTTACGTGCTTCAGCTGGACTGAAAGAGCTCTTACCAGACGCTCAGATTGATGGCCAGATCAGTCGAAATACTAAACAAGCAAATGCATTGATGCTGAATTACAGTCAGAATAAAGCCTTGCCTAAAATTGTAGTCATCGCGACTGGTGTCAATAACCCTGAAAATTATAAGGAAGATCTTGATCTACTGATAACAAATCTACCTAAGGGACATCAGCTTGTTCTTGTAACTCCATATGAGGGTGACACAACACAGGAAACACAACCTTACGTAGAACAGTATGCAAGCTATGCGCGTGAATTGGCACAAAAATATCCATATATTGCACTTGCAGATTGGAATCAAGTAGCCAAAGATCATCCAGATATTTGGAAAGGGACAGACCAAGTTCACTTTGGTAGTGATACTACTAAGCAGGATGAAGGTGCTAAACTATATGCAGAAACGATTAACGCAGCTGTTAAATCTCTTGCAGATAAACCTGTCAAATCAAAATAATCAATGAAAAGTAGAGATTCTATCTCTACTTTTTTGCTTTAAACAGGATTGGGAAAAACTTGCCAAATTGTCAGAATTATGAGAAAATAGGAACAGTCAAAAAATGGAGGGAATACAATGAGAGAAGACATCAAGATTAATGACCGTGCTCTAGCATTAGAAGACCAAATCATTGAAGTACTCGAGAAAGTTTATGATACAGATGTAGAGCTAGATGTATACAATCTTGGGCTGATTTATGAGATTCATTTAGATGAGGCTGGTCTTTGTACAGTTGTCATGACCTTCACTGATACTGCCTGTGATTGTGCAGAAAGTTTGCCGATTGAGATCGTAGCAGGTTTAAAACAAATTGATGGCATTGAAGATGTCAAGGTTGAAGTTACTTGGTCTCCAGCCTGGAAGATTACACGTATTAGTCGTTATGGACGTATAGCTCTGGGATTGCCTCCACGATAAAACATAGAGTGATAAGATGAATTATAAATCGGGATTAAAAACCTGATTTATATTTTTCTTTTTTTGTTTATTTATTTCATACAATAAACAAAAATTTTTGTTAAGAGTAACCACTTCACTCAAAAAAATGTTATTATAGTAGAAGTGATTATAATAAAAAGAATAAGGTAGGATAGATATGAAATTATCTGTAGTAATTCCATTTTATAACGAAGAGAATATGATTCAGAAGATGTATGATGAATTGGTTAAAGAAATCAATCAAATTACAAAAGCCGAATTTGAAATTATTTTTATTAATGACGGTAGTAAGGATCGTACTTTTGAACGTATGTTAGCCATCGCAGCTGGCGATTCTCGCGTGAAATATATTAGTTTTAGCAGAAACTTTGGGAAAGAAGCTGGAACGATTGCTGGTCTTGAATATGCAACAGGCGAAGCTGTCATCTTAATGGATGGGGACTTACAACATCCACCTGCACTTCTTCCGCAAATGATTAAAGCGTATGAAGAAGGTTATGACGTCGTGAGTGCTCGTCGCACACGCACAGGTGAAAAACCACATCGTACATTCTTAGCAAAACATTTCTATCGACTTGCTAATAAAATGATGGATATCGAATTAATGGATGGAGTATCTGAATTCCGTCTCTTCAGCCGTAAAGCAGTCAGCGCTATCCTTTCATTACAAGAATACAACCGATTTTCTAAAGGAATTTTCGCTTGGATTGGCTTTAAAGAAAAAGTCATCGAATATGAAAACCAAGTACGTACTGTAGGTGAAACAAAATACTCGTTGAAGTTCTCATTGAACTATGCGATTCAAGGTATTTTATCATTCAACGATAAACCTCTACGTATGTGTATTAATTTTGGTTTATTCTGTTTATTAATTTCATTGGTTTATGTTCTTTGGACCTTTATCCAATATCTCGTAGTACCGGATTCACTCGTGAGTGGATACTTTACTACAATCTTCTCAGTCGTTCTCTTTGGTGGAATTCAATTGATTTCTATTGGGGTACTCGGAGAATATATCGGTAAGATTTATTATGAAGTGAAGAAACGTCCACATTATCTTGTCGACCAAACGAACATTACTGTGAAAGGAGAGCAAAATGACGACTAAGAAAAAAGTCTATCTAGCAAGTTTTATTGCACCTATAGCCATCATGTTTGTGGCTTGGGCTATTGATGGCTTCTTTCCCTTCGGCACAAAGTCACTAATGGCAGTTGACTTTAATGCACAGTATATTGGGCTTTATGCTTATTTCAAACATTTATTCTTAAATGGAGACTGGAGTAGTTTCTTCTATTCCTTCTCTAAATCCATTGGTGGTGGAATGTTGGGAATTTGGGGCTTCAACTTGTTGAGCCCGTTTAACTTCTTATTTCTTCTATTTCCTGAGGAAAACTTCCAATGGGTGGTTCCTATCATTATCGCCCTACGTTATGGAGCTATGGGGTTAACCATGGCGCATTTCATTATTAAGCGTTATGACGGATTAAAGAGTAAAGCTTATTTGGTTCCAATTGTGGCCACCATATATGCACTTAATGGCTTTAATGTTAGTTATCAAATGAACCCAATTTTCTATGATGGAATGATCATGCTTCCATTAGTTTTAATTGGGGTTGAACAAGTACTAGATAATAAGTCTCCAAGAGGCTACATTGGCATGCTTGCCTTATCTCTCTTTGTACAATTTTACATGGGTTATATGACCTGCATTTTTGTGGTCATTTATGCTTTGTTCTACATTATTCGTTCAGAGAACTTACGAAATAAAAAGGTTATTCTAACAAGAATAGGGAAATTAGCTGCCGCATCTATACTAGCTGTTGGAATAGTATCAGCTGTATTGCTCCCAATTCTGATTAGTTTGGTATCAACAAAAGGGGGCTTGCAAAGCACTCTGAGATTTGATTGGAAGTTACAAATCAATCCGTTTGAGATTTTAGCAAAACTCTTTTTAGGAGCTTTTGATAATACTTCTTGGCCAGCTGGACCTAACTTGCCAAATATATATGTGGCTAGCTTTGGTTTACTAGGAACACTTTATTACTTTATTTCAAGTAAGATTTCAAAATGGAGTAAAATTGCAGCAAGTTTTGTTCTCGTAGTGTTTTTGATTTCTTGTGCCCATGAATTTACAAGTAAGTTGTGGCATATGGGACAAAATCCTGCTGGATTTTTCTATCGCTTCTCATGGATTATTGCTTTCTTTTTAGTTTATTTGGCTTATCTAAGTCTACGAGAAGTAGAAAAATTTACTAAGAGAGAAGCTAGCTTCCTACTGATTAGCGGTGCAGTTATCTTTTCTATTGTACAGTTACAACAACACTCTTTCTTAACAGTTTGGCAACGTCTTGCTACGATTTTGATTTTTGTGGTTTTGCTTGCAGCTTTATTCTATCCTAAAGTAAAAAGAGCTTGGATGATTATAGCTGCTTTGACTGTAGTTGAGTTAACAGCTAATGCAGCACTTGTTCAATCAAGAGTTGGGTATACAGACGCTTATAAGTATCACGATGCAGTTTTACAATTAAAGGAAGCGATTAATCCAATTAGACCTGACCACAGTGATTTTTACAGAATTAATAAATCATTCAATTTAAGTAAGAATGATCCATTTATGGTGGATTATCCGGGTCTATCGGTTTTCAGTTCCAACCTGGAAAATAGTACACGTGATTTATTTGACCGTTTAGGAAACAACGGAATTAATGCAACGACCTACTATCAAGGAACTCCGTTCCAAGATGCGCTCTTCTCAGTAAAATATCTAGTGACTCCAAAACCAGTGCTTAAAGAGGACTATCCTGATACATCCAAACTGTATGTATTCGGAAACATGGTAACTCGTAAAGATATTACGACAAAAGCACCTGTTTATGAAGCTGCTAGAACAAAGACATTCGAGACAGGTTTGATTTTGCCAATTGCTTATGGTGTTAATGATGCAACGGTGAATGTGAAATTAGAGAATCATCAACCGATTCAAAATCAAAATAAGATTGTACAAGCTATGGGGGCAACGAGCGAAAATTATTTAGCTGTACTCGGAGCAAATGAGATGAAATTGGACAATATGGAAGTTGTAGATCCGTCTAAACCGGAAACCTATAAGCGTATTGATTCTTCAAAACCAGGAACGATTACCTATCATTTAGTATCTCAATCTGCTGAGGATTATTGGGTAGCAATTCCGCAAATATTATCTCATACAGACAAAAATAAAATTCGTGTCATGTTAAATGGCAAAAATTATGAATTCCAAGATAAATTCCAACAAATGCAATTTATTCAAATTGCACATAATTCAGTTGGTCAACCTACAGATTTAACGATTGAAATTGATTCGGATAATGAATATAATTTATCTGGACTGCGCTTGGCTCGTTCTAATGCTGCTCTAGCAAATCGTATCATTCAAGAACGTCAGCTGCAAGGAATAAAATTAACTCATTGGGATAATCGTAGTTTTAAAGGAACAGTGAATATAACTGATGACAGTACTTGGATGATGACCAGTATCCCATATGAAAAAGGTTGGACTGTTAAAGTAGATGGAAAAGTAGTTGAAACTGCTAAAGTTTGGGATAGTTTGTTAGCCTACAAGATTACACCAGGTGAACATACAATTGAAATGAGTTACTTGCCAGATGGATTTGTCGTAGGTTTTCTAATTTCAATTTTATCAACCTCTCTTTATGGATTTGCAATTTATAAAAAATGGATTTAATATAGTAGGAGTAGACTATAATGAAAATTTCAAAAATGAAATTAAAATTTAGTTCGCTATTCTTTGTTCCATTTATGGGTATGTTAGGAGTCTTCCTTTGTTTAGGGTTGACTCCCTTTTCACAAAATTCGGTGCATAGTGGAGATTTTCTTTCACAATATTTTCCGCTTTATATCGGATTACATAAACTATTTTGGAGCGGCGATTTTAGCGGTCTGTTTTGGTCCTTTTCTAAATCCCTGGGAGGAGCAATGCCAAGTGTATGGGGCTTTAATAGTTTAAGTCCTTTCACGTTTTTATACGTAATTTTTCCAATTTCGACATTTCATATTTTGAGTTATGTGATTCCACTCATTCGCTTTGGAGTAATGGGAGTGGCGTTTGGATATTTTCTTGAAAAGAAATATCAAGGTATTAGCAAAAATTACTGGCTGTCATTAGGTTTATCTACATCTTATGCGCTTAGTGGATTTATTGTATCTCAGCATTTCAATCCCAACTTTTTAGATAATCTAATTTACGTTCCTGTCATTCTTCTTGGTATTGAAGAAATCGTAGAAGGAAAACGATCATTTAAATTACCGATTTTCCTTGCAGTCAGCTTGATTACGAATTTCTATACAGGGTATATGATGTGCCTTTTTGTGGCTCTCTATGCATTCTATGCTGTTTTTTCAAAGAAAGCTTCCTTGAAAGACTACCTATTGAAAATTGGTAGGGTTGCATTGTTTGCAATGATTGGAGTAGGACTTGCAATGTTCTGGCTACTACCAGTATTTGGTGCCTTGGTAGAAAGTAAGGCGAGTGCAGGAAGTACATTTGAATGGTCTTCTAAAATCGTAAATGATCTTATAACACTACCTCAGAAATTCATTTTAGGATCCTTTAGTGAAAAAGAGTGGGGGGACCCAAAAGCCTTACCGCACCTTTTCATTGGAAGTTTAGGTCTCTTTGGACTGTTTGTTTTCTATGTAAAAAAAGAAATTTCTCTTCGTAGCAAATTATCTGCAACATTCGTATTATTGATTTTACTACTTTCCTTCAATATTCAAGGCTTTGATCAAATTTGGCATATGGGGCAACGTCCGGTCGGTTTCTACTTTAGAAATTCTTGGATTGCAAATGCCTTTATGTTGGTCTTAGCTTCCGAAAGTTTGATGAAGTGGAAAAATGGATTCCGATTTAATGAATTTTTGGTAGCTCTTATAGGTTTTGGGTCAATTTTATTGTTCTCAATGCTTGCTACACTTTCTTATGTAGAAACATTACAGAAAATACTGGCATTTATTATTTATAGTATCGTTTTATGTGCATTCTTTTTAACAAAGGTGGATTTATCTCGAAGACTACAAATAGCAACAGGAGTTGTTATTGTAGAGTTACTATTGGGTGCGTTTATTGGACTGAAACGAGTACCATTTTTCGTTAGTAATTCTAGTTTAAAGACTCAAATGGAGAATGCGATTGCTTTTGATGAAGAAGGTTATAGTAAATTAAATCAATTTACACGTCTGGAGATGAATAAGGGATTGTCGCATGCCAATTTCCCGATTGCTTATAATTATAATGGAGCCTCTCACTTTACATCGAGTTTAGAGCATACATTAATTGAAGAATTTAGTCACTTGGGACTTCCTGCCTCACAATCAGTTGTAAACTATACAGGGCGAAATATTATTTTAGATTCTATGTTTGGTTTTTCGCGGTTTATGATGGGTGGCGATGAAAATAAAGTCTTTGCGGATATTCGTGGTTTATATCAGAAAGAAGGAACCTTAAAGAACCTTGCTGTTTATCAAAATCCATATGCCCTCTCCTTGGGATATTTAACAAATAAGGATTTTGCAACAAATGTAAGTTTTGAAAAGAACAAACCTGTTAATAATTTAAATCAATTGTTACAAGTTGTGGGGATTTCTGAGAAAGAAGGTCTTAAAGAAGTAAGTGTATCAGAAGCCCATGTTGAAAATTTAACGAAAAATGGTGATAAATATACAATTACTCAAGAGGGTACTCCGGTAAAAATTGAATGGCAATTATCTCTTGAACCCAATAAGTTGTACTTTGTTGAAATTCCAGAAAGACAAGCCGGTTCAGTCATTAAGTCAAAAGTATTGGTAGACGGATCAGGCTATCCCTATGAAAATCGATTCCGAGAAAATCAATTATGGGTGATTGGAAATGGAAACTTAAACAAAACGCTCACATTTACAATTGATGAAGGAAAAGCCAAAGAATGGGATCTTCGTGGTTTTAAATTCTATTCAATCGATATACCAACTCTAACCAAAGCTTTGGACCAGTTTAAAAAAGCAAATGACATCACCATTGATTCCTATTCAAATTCAACAGTGAAAGCGCACGTTAATGTTACAAATAGTGAGCAATCCTTTGCAACTTTCACTATTCCATACCATTCAGGTTGGAGTGTAACAGTAGATGGTCAAGCTCAAGAAGTTCAAAAATCGCTTGGTTTCTTTATGGGTGTATCACTGACGGAAGGAGAACATGAGATTGTATGGAGTTATAGCCCACCAGGGTTAAACTTTGGAGTAATGCTTTCGCTAGCTTCTCTTATTCTACTCGTTTTCTTGTGGAAAAAACAAAAAATAGAATAGCTGACATGCTCTGCGGCTATGATACTAGAAAAGGATGAAGTTCCTAAGAACTTCATCCTTTTTGTATGTTTTTTAGAATGGTTAGTAATAAAGCAATCTGTAATAGTGCTTATTTTTTGCCAGACTGTTCCATGTTCCAGAAGTCCGTAACGGCACCACGAGAAGCAGAAGATACGGTATGGGCATATTTACCGAGGACACCACGGCTATAAAGTGGTGGCAAGGTTGTTTCTGCCTTGCGTTTTTCAAGTTCTTCATCGGAAACGTCCATGGAGATTTCTTTTGTATCTTGGTCGACAGTGACGATATCGCCTGTACGGAGATAGGCAATAGGTCCACCATCCTGAGCTTCAGGAGCGATATGTCCAACAACCAATCCATAAGTACCACCAGAGAAGCGTCCGTCTGTCAAGAGGGCAACCTTGTCTCCTTGTCCCTTACCAACGATCATTGATGAAAGTGAGAGCATCTCAGGCATACCAGGACCACCCTTAGGTCCAACGAAACGAACAACGACAACATCGCCATCAACGATTTCATCTGACAAGACAGCTTGGATAGCATCTTCTTCAGAGTCAAAGACCTTGGCTGGACCAACGTGACGACGAACTTTCACACCAGATACCTTGGCAACTGCACCATCAGGAGCAAGATTACCGTTCAGGATGATAAGCGGACCGTCTGCACGTTTAGGATTTTCAAGTGGCATGATGACTTTTTGACCTGGTGTCAAGTCTGCAAAATCAGCCAAGTTTTCAGCGACCGTCTTACCAGTACATGTGATACGGTCTCCGTGAAGGAATCCATTTGCCAACAAGTACTTCATAACCGCAGGCACACCACCGACTTCGTAGAGGTCTTGGAAGACATACTGACCAGAAGGTTTCAGGTCGGCTAAGTGAGGCACACGCTCTTGGATGGTATTGAAGTCCTCAAGTGACAAGTCAACATTAGCCGCATGGGCAATGGCGAGCAAGTGAAGAGTAGCATTTGTAGAACCACCGAGAGCCATAGTAACTGTAATGGCATCTTCAAAGGCTTCACGAGTCAATATATCAGACGGTTTGATACCGAGTTCAAGCATTTTGACGACAGCGCGTCCAGCAGCTTCGATGTCTTCTTTCTTATCAGCAGATTCAGCTGGGTAAGAAGAAGAACCTGGCAAGCTCATGCCCAAAACTTCGATAGCAGTAGCCATGGTGTTAGCAGTATACATACCACCGCAACCACCAGGGCCAGGGCAGGCATTACATTCGAGACGTTTGACGTCTTCAGCCGTCATGTCACCATGGTTCCACTTACCGATACCTTCAAATACAGAAACCAAGTCGATGTCTTTACCATCCAGTTTTCCAGGGGCGATAGTACCACCGTAGGCGAAAATGGCTGGGATATTCATATTGGCAATGGCAATCATAGAACCAGGCATGTTCTTATCACAGCCACCGATAGCTACAAAGGCATCTACGTTGTGACCACCCATGGCAGCTTCGATAGAATCCGCGATGATATCACGTGACGTTAGGGAGAAGCGCATACCAGGCGTTCCCATGGCAATCCCATCTGCTACCGTAATGGTTCCAAATTGTACAGGCCAAGCACCAGCAGATTTGACACCTTCTTTAGCCAATTTCCCAAAGTCATGTAAGTGAATATTACACGGTGTGTTTTCTGCCCAGGTTGAAATGACCCCTACAATCGGTGTTTCAAAGTCTTTATCTGTCATACCAGTCGCACGCATCATAGCACGGTTTGGTGATTTTACCATACTGTCATAAATGCTACTGCGGTGACGTTTGTCTAATTCTGTCATTTGTTCCCTCCCATTTCAGTTTGTTCCATTATAGCACAATTTTCATATGAATAACAGAAGAAAATTTTTAAATTTTCAGACAATTCAACAGTGTACGATAAAAAAATACAACTTTTTTTGTCAAGTAACTTTACTTTACAAAAAAGTTTTGATATACTATTAAAGTTGATGAAAATCAAACCTAATTGAATTTATATCTTAAAAGGAGAAAAACGAAATGGCAGTACCTGCACGTCGCACATCAAAAGCGAAGAAAAATAAACGTCGTACTCACTACAAAGTAACAGCTCCATCTGTAAACTTTGACGAAACTACTGGAGATTACTCACGTTCTCACCGCGTATCACTTAAAGGATACTACAAAGGACGTAAGATCGCTAAAGCTGCATCAGCTGAATAATAGAAGGGAGATACCATGCGCGTAAATATTACACTTGAACACAAAGAATCTGGTGAACGCTTGTACCTTACTTCTAAAAACAAACGTAACACTCCAGACCGTCTTCAATTGAAGAAATACTCACCAAAACTTCGCAAACACGTTGTGTTTACTGAAGTTAAATAATAGGTCATTACGTTTCAGTAGAGACGAAAAAACCTTGATTTAATGCAATTCTTGAATTTTTAAATTTCAATGTATTGCAATAAAAATCAACCGAATGACTACATTTTTGACTACATTTTTGTGAAATAAATTAGATGTTCGGATATATAAGAAACACCCTAGTTCATTGTGAACTAGGGTGTTTCTTATAAGCTAAATCAATAATTTTCTTATATAGATAAATGAATTATTAGATTAGATCATGAGATAATAAACAGGAAGAACTAACTTCACAACAAAATTAAACGTAATAAATTCTTCAATTTCTAGAAAATTGATTTTGAACTAATGTAGAAATTCTGTAGTATAATGGTTTTAAAGAATTCATAGTGAAAAATCAATAAAGTAGGATGGACATATCATGAAAAATGATGAAGATCAAGATTTGGAACAATTAAAATCAGATTTAGAAAAATATTTTAAAAAAATAATCCCCCAAAAAGGCGTAAAGATTTTTTACTTTAATGATAAGAAAAAATTTTTAGGACAGTTTAGCCCTTGGCATCAAAATAAGGGTAACAATCTGATTAATGAATTTATAACAGAAGTTGAGAAGTCTAAAACAACTATGGACTTCTCTTGGCTGAAGATTCTACCGGATGACTTAAAAAAAGAAATAGAAAAAGTAGGCAGACATTTGAATATGCGCTACCAAATTCCAACTCATTTTCATGGAGATATAGATACAGCTACTATTTTCCACTGTTTGGAAAATCCTAGAGGCTATTTAGGTGATTATCAAGATAATCAAATTGATAAAGGTCTAGAGGAAACAAGCCTAAAAGGATATTATGGAAAAACCGAGATTTTAATAACTGATACTGAAAAAAAGAAAACTATTAAAAATATTAAAAAGATCTTAGAAGGATACAAAGAAAAGGAAAAGGAAATTGATGTTAAATCAATTATAGAAAGAAGATATAAATTAAAAAGTCTTAAAGACGTCAAAGATATCATTTATAGTGATCAAAGCAATTTAATGAGTGAAATTAAACATATGTTTGATTTAAAATCTGAGTTCGATTTCAAAAACAAGTCTAAAAAAAGTCAAAAAAATCTGTTAGAAAATTATTACTATTTGAGAGAGTATTATTCTCAACTTATTCAGATAAATAAGGTATTAGATTTTATAGAACTGGAAGGAAAGCAAAAGGAAATTGAAAATATTGCTCAACAAATATGTAATTTAGAAATTTATCCTTTTTCATGTGCTCAACCTGATTTAGGTGAAAATGGCATTGGTGAAAAGATTATTTTCAATTCAGACTTATCCAAGTTGGGTGCGTTCATTGTACTGAGAAGAATCTATAAATATTTATATAATAAGGAATCACAAAAACCGGTTTTTGTTTTTCGTAAATATGATGCAGCATGGGAAAAATTGTTTAGAAAATTATTTGAAGACGCAAAGGGAAAAGATTTTGCTAATAATGTTATGGAAAAACTAGAAAATAATTTCTTTTACTGTCAGTTACGACCAATAGGTGGAGGAATAACCGATGGAAATGTAATATCAGTTCCAAACTATAGAAAATTTATGGATATGAAAGAGTCTGCTTTTGATGAAATTACAAAATCACTACCTCGAATTGATGTAAAAAATAATTGAAAAAGATAGCTTATAGTCAAATGGAAAAATTACAAATAAGCAATACGTCTAAAATCAAAAAAGAGCAATATTGCTCTTTTTAATATACGTATAAACTCTCAATCACGGTCTTCTGGAATAAATACATGAATATCAGCTTCATCACTTTGATTCCAATGAATGAATATTCTGCGACCTAATATCTTTTCTTCTATCTTAATTTCCTCAATTTCATAATAAACTTCTTCATGTGCATTAGTACTTTTCTCAAGATAATTTCTCACTTTTTGCTCGAATCTCAACTGTCCAGCATATTCCTTGGAGTTTCGATTTGCTCTAAAATCTTGAGGTGAGATATTGCTTTTATTATTTATACCAAAAAATTGATTGGATTGTGAGTTATTAGCATTACGTTCATCATTTGTAAGTAAATACTTATCAAATGAGTCAGCAATAAAATGACCTCGATCTTTTGTATTCTCACCTGGAATGGATGGGTCATCAGCATTATGACTTCTGTCCTTAACATGGTTAACATTACTTAGAGCAGCAACGAAATAGTTAGTTTTAGGATTTTTTCTAAGTATAATCTTCCACATTATTGGGTTTTCCCGATATATAGGTTCTTGGGTTACTCTACAATCTATTTCTACTTTCTTCAAAAAAGTATAATATTTACCATTTGAAATTGACTGCATTTTCCAATTTTTAAACTCACAGTTCCAATTATCAATGTTCAACTCATCACCAAATTGGTTATGAGCAATCGATATCAATGTGATATATGAGCTAATACTATTTGTTGTCATAATTCATTTTTCCCCTATTATTTATTTTTATCTTCGTCATTATTGATAGTTTAATATAGCTCACGTTAATTCTAAAATATCTTTTTGTTTATTATCAAAAACTTTTTTTGAATCAATGATTTTTTGGTAAAAATCATATTCAATCTCAGTAAAGTAACAGAATGCTTCAGCACACTCAATTAGAATAGGATTTAGTTCTTCCCTAGGAGACAAACCAACTGAAAATCTAATTCCAAAATCTCCATCAGATTGTTCGGTCCAAAAAGCCTGATGAAATGCTACTTCAGACAAATGAACATAACCAGATGATTTATTGTAAATTTCTTCAATCTCAGGATAATACTCTGATATCCTTTTCTTAAGATTGACATCAGTCATCTTTTTGTTTTGATTATCTTTCAAATTTCTAATAGCTGTACCACTTAAAGTCTCTTTAATAAATAATCTTCTGTCTTCTGATATAAAAGCTGCGAAAACTCTCATAAGGTTATCAAGTTGTGTTCGTACTAAAATTCCTGCACAAGTCAGATTTCTCGTTCTTAATAAGTTCATTATTCCATCAATAAATTGAACTCGTCTGTTAAGTGCAGAAATAAAAAATAAATCATCTTCAGTAAGATTTTCACCAATAATACCAGCAGCTATTGACTTTGATTCCTCACGATATTCTCTTAATTTATTGAAATATATCTCTATTTCATTGAAATATTCATCATTTGTCATTACATTTCCTCCTAATTTATCTTTCTAATATGGATTCAATCATTGGTTCAATCCCATTTTCAATCAAGTCATCTATCTTACGCTGAGCAGAAAAGCGCCCAACTTCATAGGCTACATAGTGTAAAATCTGAGCAGCCACTTCTTTAACATTGAATGAAAATTGTCCCTTTAAAATTCTATAAGAAAGAGAGGCGAAAGGATCTGCATCTTCAAATCGTTTCAAATATTGCTCGTAGTTAGAATGAATCGTCTGAATGATATAAATCGCGTGCGTATCATCTAACTTCATAAAGATCATTAAGCTTTCAATAAAAACATTACTTTTTTTTATACATGCTTGACATAACTCTCTTGCTGGCATTTCATAGATATAGTTTTCTATGTCGTCATCAAAAACACCGTTGCTAATTTTTTCCCATATTGTCTTCTTAAAAGCATCGTCGCTTCTAATTCTCAACCATGCATTTAATGCACTCAACATTTCAGTAGCATCTTGATACCTATAATCAGGTTCTAAATTCGTAGCTTTTTCACTAACAGAACGAAGTGAATGAGAAGAAATATTAGGATACTTAGTCATAACAAAATTAATAATACGTCCCAGCGAATACACATCGCTTCGTTTATCGGCATCTTTTAAAAGCATTAATTGCTCTGGTGCGCAATAAAAGAGTTGACCAAAGGAAGTTGTATCCATTGTTTGATGAGATGTTAGAGTATTTAGATTTTTCCCTAAACCAAAATCAGCAATTTTGATCACACCATTCACAAAAAAGATGTTAGTTGGGCTTAAGTCTCTATGCAAAACTCCTTTTTGATGGACAAGAGACATAGTGTGAAGTATCTGGCGTAGTATATTGAGTTTAGAATCCTCTGTCAGCTCACTTGCTTCAATATAATTTCCCAATGTATCATCGGCTTTTTCCATTGTGTATGAACAATTACTACTATCGAAATCAAATACTCGAATAATACTCTCAATATCCGAACAAGACTTAGTTATTTCATACTCTCTTTTTAACCTACTTCTCAACGATTGTCGTCTCACAGATTCCTCATTTAGTTTTTTTACCACTAATCCTGTAGATTTTTGGAAATAAATATCAGCAAAGCCACCCTTTCCAATCTCAACTAAATCTAAATCAATTTCTACTAAATAAAATTCATTTCCCTTTCTTGACAGTTTTAAAGAATAAACAGAACAAATTTTATCTAATTCATTTTTTATTTTCTGCTGATGCTCTATAGCATCCACTTCACTTATCTGACGCTCTGTTAAAAGATATTGTTTGCTGAGTATAAGGTTGAAAAATGAATTGATAATGCCTCTAGATGAAAAGTCCAACAGCTTGTCATTCACATATATCCATCTTGTAGGAAAACCCTGACCATAACTATCTTGAGTATGGAAATGGGTATTGAAAAAAGAAACTAGCTGAGGCCCTGATTTATAAGTAAACAGGTCTGTCTCATCTCCACAGAATATCTTTGCTAGTCTTTTGTAAAAATCTGGATTGATCAATAACTCGTCCTCCTTATAGATGGTAATTCTTTAATTTAATAAATGTAGGCAGTAACATACAATCTACTTTCTCAATTAAACAGAGGGTGTCGTCCAGAATAGAAAAAATATAAAATCTATCTTGAAATATAGTTACAAAATAGGTATCAAATCCCTTCGCTTTTAAACTTCTGTATTCAAATAGTGAGTGGAAATCATAATTTAACGCGCTTACAATAATATCATCCGAATTATCTGTCTCGAGTATATCAATCAGCTCAAACGAATATGGAAAAAATAATAAAAGGTTTTTCTGTTTTTCAAGCATTTTCAACACTTTTATGATATCTCTTTCAATACCATACTTTCTAATATTTAAAAAGTTTTCCCCTAATCGAGTGAGCTCTGATATATCTCTTGTTCGGAATGCAACATGAATCTGAGTAGCTTTTACTTCACCGAATTTCTTTTTACTTTCATGAATACCAATTATACCATCGCCATAATTGCTAACGCCCGGAGAAAACAAATGACTAGCTTGTAATCTAGTGCTAGATGATAATAATTTAAAGTCTATTTCATAATTTTTCGATATTGCATCACACTGACCATTATTTTCATTTAACGGTTTAGAGAAAAGAGATTGACCTTTTTCTTTAAAATGAGATGACTTATTAAGTAGCTCTAGCAAATAGTTCTCATAATTACAATCAGGTTCTCCGTCAACAAAATTTTTAATAATAGTAGCTGGTGGCAGCAGTTTAAATTTTATTCGTGGATCAATATTAGGGTTTAAATTTTCTTCCATAGTAATTCCTCTATGTTATTATACCATTAATGTGTTAAGGAGTTGGTTTGTTGGAGTAATAACTCATTATAAAATTAATTTAGATGTATGATTCTAAATATGGCTCTTAACTAGTAGAATTAATTATTTATAGCTCTTACGATATTATTAATTTCTTCTGTTTATCAATATTTTAACCAAAAATAAGATTTCTATAATTCACTTTCAAGTTTATAATAGCATTTTCTTTGAATTAGGTATAATATAGTATATATGAAATATTATCGAGTTAAGGAGTAGGTAAAATGGGAGAGAAATTTAAAGAATTCTATTTCACTGGGGATCAAAGACTTCATAATTTAGATGAATTAGAAAAGGAATATGAACAAAAAAGTGGAGATATATCGAGTTACCGAGGTAGAATATTTTGTCCAGAATGTAGGATTGCTGAGCTAGCATTTACTCATAAAACATCAAAAAAAAGAGCTTTTTTGTCTACATTACCGTCGTCAGATCATATGGCGAATTGTTCTCTCAAATATGAATCTGTATCCAGGAGGGAAATCAGGGATTATGTTAGTAATTTAGGTGAGGAGGAGATGCAAGATAGACTTGAAGCAATGTTGAATCGAATGTTGCCAAGAGAACGAGAAGAAAATCAAATTCTTGCTAATGATGAAGGCGATAATCCTTTTACAATATTAGTCAGAAGAGAAGGTCGACCTAATACTAGAAAATGTATCCCCAGAAAATCTTTGAAGAGCTGGTTTGATAAGGACGAAGAAAATAACGTCTTTCTATTTTATGGGAGCGTCCATTTAGAAGTTAAAGAATTTAAAACTAAATTGGGGGAGACTCAATACAGATTGATTGTGAAGACCAAACAAGATGGCGAGTGGAGAATAAAGACAACTATATATAGAGGGAAAAACAAGGATGAAATAGACCAACATCAAAATTATGATCTTGCTATTATTGGGCAAATCGAATTCTATAACAACCATCCACAAATTAAAACTGTATCTAGTTCTTCAATCATGTTCAGAATAAGGTGAGAATAAAATTAAAAAAACCTCGGAAGATTACTTCTGAGGTTTTTTGTGCCATAAAAATATTAATTGGTTTTTTGTATAATTTCTTCATACATCTCAAATAATCGTGCAACTGTCTCACTTTCAGTTAACCAAGTTCTCTTACCATCTACGATTTTTGTCATGTCATAAGCTTCCATGACAGCTTTATCGTTAGCCTGGTGAGCTCGTCTAAGTTCGACTGGCATGGTTAACTCATCATAGAGATCTGCCAATGAGCTATCTGGATATAGCGCACGTGCATCGAGAATGGCTTGAGCAGTCTTAGAAATCTTATCTTTTTGAACTTCCGTCACTTCCGGCCAAGGGAAATTGTTGTAGACTATCTTGGCTGAATAACGATAATCAGATTTAAGACGCCCAGCAACCGTACGCATCCAAGCCATATGGACATTAGAGGTTAGAATACCAAAATCGTAGAGAGAAGCGTTGGGAATTATTTGGACTGCATCACTTGAAACTTCATTTGGGGACATAAAGCCTATGGGAATATAACGACGCCTTTCAGAAGTTACTCGAGGAATGATGATATACGGAGCACCATCAGGTTGTGTTAGCTGAGCAAAAAGATGTGGTACTTTAGCATAACCTTGAGTTGTTTTAGCATTTGATGATTCTCTAAACTCCCTTACAGCATTAACACGATCATATATAAATTTATTGTTTCGAATTTCTACTGGAGAGGCATGTTTTAACCAAATACACCATCGATTTATGTTATTGATAAATTCATTTGCTCCGATATACGGTCTAAACCACTTCGACAATTGTGGGTTGTTTTTAATAAGTTCCTGGTATTCATCATCAGAAAAAATAAAATTACCACCATCCCGTGGTTGATTGCCGAACTTCATTTGAGGGACATTGCTAATTGGTTTATTTCTACTTTCAATCAATACGTTACTTGTCTCAGTTAAATAAGGACTTATATTTTTCACCTTAATAAAGCCAGAATTTGTGAATAGTTTTTTTTCAGGGTTATTGACTTGGGAGAATCCGATAATAACACAATGTACCGCTGCTTGCTGTAATGAATCACTTGTCCACTTAAATGTCTGATAAGCAAAGTTAATTTGTATTTGATATTCTTCAAAAAGTAGCTTCCAAAGAATTGGGACTTGTGCCCCCTGGACTATTGAATTCGTTGATACCAAAGCAACTTGTATACCAGTTTCAAAAATAAATTCAGCTGCTTTTTTAAACCAACACGTTACATATTCTAAACGTCTTAGGGATATATAAGTTTCTGTAAGGAAGTTACCTGAACCACAAGCTGGGTCAAAGAATGTCAGACTAGATAGCTTTGACTGAAACTGTTTAGCTCTTTGTTCAACCGTTTTAAATTGCTTGAATTGACGTATCTCATTCAATTCATCTCTTAGTTCATCCAGGAAGAGTGGATCAATTACTTTATGGATGTTTTCAATAGAGGTATAGTGCATACCACCGCTTCGACGTGTTTCTGGGTTGAGTGTAGACTCAAATACTGCTCCAAAAATCGTAGGACTAATTTCAGACCAGTCAAAGCTAGATGAAGCATGCTCCAAAATTAACTCACGTAGTTCATCCGTAAAGTTTGGAATTTCTAGCCTATTCTCAGCAAACATCCCTCCATTAACGTAAGGAAAAGCAAGAAGCTCCTCATCCAAGTACGGATCTCGTTCTTCAATCGGAGTATCTAAGATAGAGAAAAGGTCAATTAACCCTCGTCGGAAGTCACGGCTGCTAAAACGAGCCAGGTAATCATGAAACATCATGTGATGTCCAAAAATTCCCGCATCTTCAGCATAAAGACAGAATACTAGACGCACAACAAGTTGGTTAATCGCATGAAGACTATCTGGACTATCAGGATTGATATACTGCTTAAGTAGCCCCTCGTAAATCTCTCCAACGATTTCTCCAGCCTCAATAGAAACCTTCATCTCACGTTCTAGGTGTTCATTTGTCTTATCTATCAGAAATTCTAGACGATAGGCTTCTTTATCCAGGTCAGCTAGTTTAATGACCTTGGGTTCACCGTTTGGTTGTTCCATATCATAGACATAAAACTCTTTAAAATTACATGTTACAATCCAACGGGGTCTTTGAGAATACGGTAAATCTGTAGCATATCGTTTAGCTTGTTGAAATGGTGTTAGATAAGTACCATCAGACTGTTTAATAGCTTTATTTAAGTCCTTGTGAGAACCCTTTTGTTCAATCAAAACCTTTGTCGCATCAATAAAACCATCAATAAAACTTGTTTTGTCAATCTTAACTGTATTTTCAAATCTTATGTATTCTGTAGGTTTTTCAATCCCATATACTGACTGAAGTAGATCAAGCCAAAAAGATTGGCTATCTTGTCGCTCGTTCCCACGATTTTCCCAACGTTTAATAAACGCCTGGGCATTTTTCTTCTGTTGCTTGATATCCATTTCATCTCCAATAATATTACTACTTGATGTTATTATACCATTAAAAATAATCAATTTGTTTTTTTATGAAATTTTATAAATCGTTTTTTGTGGCATACTACTACTGCAAATTAAAAAATCAAAGAGCCATCGGTCGGATGGCTCTTTTTTTTTGTCCAAAAAGGAGAGTAGTAAAATGCTAAATAAAGAAATCATTTTTCCAATATATTCAAAAATATTAGGAAAGTATTTAAAAGAGGAAATGAAAAAGAAAGGTCTAAGTCAATACGATATTTCTTTTGCATATTCTAAAGAAGATATAAAATGTATAGATAATAGAACAGTTAGAGGGATTTTGAAAGGGAGTCGAAACATGACAGTAGATTCACAGACAGGATTTCAGGAGAGTCTTGGAATTAAGACACCAAAAGATCTATTTTTTCCAAATGAGCAATTTTGTTTGAGCCTTATTTCAGAAATCTTGGAAGTTTTAAAAACAGATTCACATTTTAAAAAATCATCGCTCAGACGACAACTATTTAATTTTTTAAATAGAAGATATGGGTGTAATGATATTAAATTTGAAAATTTTGAAAAAAATATTATTGATAAATTTATCGAAAGTTTATTAAATTTTTTCCCAGAGTTTCCAAATGAAGAATCGTCTTTAGAAATTTCAGAGAAAATTAGCGACTGGTTAGTTGAGTTAGCTTTTCTGCTATCAGAATTATAATTCAAAACCGGCAAAAATTTTGCCGGTTTTGAATTAGTAAGTTTGATAAACTGTAGTCATCTAAGAAAAGGAGGTACGTTTATGCGTACAAATAATCGTAAAAATGGCTATTCAGCCAACACAGCTAAACAATATGTTGATCAGAAGCAACCAATTCATTGTCTAAGTACTGAATTTGAACCGCAAATCAAGTTTGAAGATAGTCAGCCAACTGGTGAGATTATCGGACACAAGGCCTGGTTCTCTCAGAAAGGGTTGCCACCATTCCAAGTCAAATTCGAAACGGAAGTTGCTCTTCCACCATATTTAGCGATGGTTGATTTTGATAATCTAGAGGCTTGCGAAGTTGGCTACAATGTCTATTTTCGTGCGAATGGAATCAAAGAGGTTAAATAATGACTGATAAAGAGCTTGCTCAATACTTGCTCCAAGCCCTAAATATGGGGCTTGGCAGTATTATGCAGGGAGAAAGTAGTTACACGAGCAGCTTCTCAACGCGGATTTTGCAAGATGGGTTTCTATTTATCCCACGATTGCCAGCTGGGTACATCATTGATGATGAACTCTACCAGAAGATTTTTCTGATTGCTAACGCTGCTCTTTATCCACGATATACAGTACTTAAACAAAATTCTGCTTACTTTGTTGCTCTTGAAACCGATGATATCCACGTTCAAAGAGGATTATTTTTCCCTTGGAAAGTAGGAATTTCAGAAAGACTTGTAATTTCAGATTTAGATCAGTTTGTTTTGAAGCAAGAAATTAACACAGTACCAATAATGAAAAATCTAACTCTGGATTTTAATAAAGTAACTTCTATAGCTATCGCAGGAAATAGTGGTTCTGGAAAATCTTATGCTTTGACTTATTTTCTAAGTTTACTGAAAAACTTTTCGGATTTAATCATTGTCGATCCCAAATTTGATACACCATCAAGGTGGGCTCGTGAAAATGGGACTTCAGTGATACATCCTCAGCACAATCGTTCAAAGTCAGATTTTGTATCAGAGATAAATGAAAATCTTAGTTCATGTTTGAATCTTATCCAAGAACGTCAAGAAATTCTCTATGATAATCCAGATCAAGAGTTTAAACATTTAACTATTGTCATAGATGAGGTTCTAGCCTTATCGGAAGGTGTCAATAAAACGATAAAAGAATCTTTCTTTTCCCTCTTATCCCAAGTTGCACTTCTTGGACGTGCGACCAGAGTACATCTTTTATTAGTTAGTCAGCGTTTTGACCATAACACAATCCCGGTCTCTGTTCGAGAACAAATGAATGTACTCATTCAAATTGGGAATATCAACCAAAAAACAACACAATTTTTATTTCCAGATCTGGATCCAGAAGGGATTGTGATTCCTATTGGCAAAGGTACAGGCTTAATTCAAATCATTGACAGTGAGCACCCTTATCAAGTATTACCGTTGTTATGTCCGACCTACTGTACAAAGAAAGGAATTTTGTAATGGAGAAGACATTTTTTCAGAAGACATTTAATCTATCCAGATATCTATTAGTTTTTGTAATTCTTAATACTGTCTTGAGTATAACTTCTCGTCTTTTAATTCTTTTATTTAATAATGAAGTTTTTTCAAGAAAAATTGTCGTAATACAAAATAAATTGTATTTGCTTTCTATGATATTTTTATTAGTTGTTATTATGCTGTTTTTACTTCTTTCAATTTTATTAACAATTGAGCTGACGGATAGATATAAAACAGACAAAATATCCAACTATTTTGAATCAGTGAAACAAACTATCAGACTACGTTATTTTTTAATACAACATGAGACTATCTCAACTTCTGCAAATAGTTTTCAAAGAAATCAAATTTTACGAGATTTCAATAAATCACTCTCAAATTGTATTGTTGATGTACGAAATGAGAGTGTGCTAGTTGTTTTAAAATATCCTGTAGCTCAACAATCACAGCACATTTTAAAAAATATAGTATCACATGTAAAAGAAGAAATCTCGAATTACAATCCAAACTTTTATTTCTCATCTGCGGTGCGAATTGGGAATAAATTGTTTTACAAAGGTTCAAAAAGATAAAGAAAATGGAGTGTTTGACTCACGCAGTGAAAGTCAAGCACACTCCATTTTCTAAAAACATTCATTACTATTGGGGAGCACTACGACCAATGGATCAATAATCAACAAACAAAAAGTTAAGTCGGTTTACGAAAATTATCATATTTATTTGGAAAATACAGTGAGGAAAAAACGATGTTAAGTTGCAAACGAACCAACCAATATTTTGTATTGTTAAATAGAGGCAGCCCATGTATAAAATTCATTGATTTAAATAATAGGGAAAATTTTATTAATAAAAGAGGTAATATCTATGATTAAAAATAGACGTGCTAATAAGTGGACTTTCTTGCTTTATCAAGATAGCGCTCCTGAAAATCATAAAGAAATTCTTGACAGAATGGGAGTTCCTTTCGTTCTTAGCCCATGGCATGATAAGGATATCAATGAAGAAACTGGGGAATTTAAAAAAACTCATCGACATGGTGTGCTTTTCTTTGATTCGCTCAAGAGCGAAAGCCAAGTTTCTGAGCTTCTGACTGAAAAATTAAATACACCAAAGCATGTTGAGGCTGTTATGTCCCCAACCGGAATGTTTCATTATTTGACTCATGCTCAGAATCCGGAGAAAACACAGTACGATGTTAAAGATATTGTTGCAGGTTGTGGATTTGATCTTGAGCAGTTTATTATTGAGAACAGTAAAGATAATTATTTAGAAACGGCTATCGATATCATTAATGAATATAATTTTACAGAATTTGGTAGTCTAGTAAATTATGCACGTAAAAACGAGCCCATTCTTTTAAAATTAATTGTTCAGAAGCCATTCTTTTTTGTAAAATTGTTGGATTCACTCCGATATAATAAGAATAAACAAGATTATATGATTAAACAGATTAAAGAAGATGAGGCTTACTATCGTAAACAATATCGTGAAAATAAAGAACAACAGAAGAAAAAAGAAGACGACTTACTTTATCTTAAACAGGATTATATCAGAGAAAAGAAACGTTTGAAAGAAAAGAATGAGGAATATCGACGGAATCAAAATTCTCATAGAGAAAATAATCATTTGAAAGACAAAGAGATGGATAGATGACCTCAAATCAATTATTAATATTGAATCGAATTGAACAGATTTTGACTTGTTTACTTGCTATGATGCAGAAACAGCAAGATATTCAAAAGAATGTGAGTATTCTAACTCAGAAAGAGCTGCTTTCTATACTTAAAATTTCACCAAATACATTGAAATCGTGGGAGAAGACAGGTCTTAAGCGTCTTGAACCACCTATCGAGGGTACTCGAACTGTTTACTACAAAATGGAAGATGTGCTGAACTATTTAACTCCTTAATTTTAAAAATGTGCTAAAATAGTAACATCACATAAATAGTGTGAGGTTGTTATTTTAGCCTTTTATATATCCGAACGTGAAAGGCTACTATGCAGAAAGAAACTATCATTCACAACAATCGGAAAGTCATTAAAACTACCAAGAGTAATGGAAGTATTAGCTATACGCAACGTGGTGTGTATATTGGTGTAGATGTTAAAACTGGAAAAAAAGTTACATCATCTATAACTGCTAAGACTCTAAAAAGTCTTGATAGAAAAATCATTCAAGCTCGGCTTGAATTTGAAGCGAAGGGCTCAACTCTAAAAGAGACTTTGCTGATTAATAACTTCGAGGAGTTAGCAGAAGCCTGGTTTGTCAGTTTTGTAACTTGGGTGACTTCTCAGAATACGATTAACCGAGTCCGAAGCTATCTTGATACCTATCTCATCCCTAAGTTTGGAGAATATAGGCCTGAAGAAATAAAATCTGCAGATATTCAGATTTGGGTTAATAAGCTAGCCCAGCAATCTAAAAAGTCAGTTGAATCAGGTATGAAAAAATCTAAAAAGGGCCATGCAAAAGATTTCGGTGCAGTTATCTATAAGCTCAGTGATATTTTCGATTATGGGATCACGAATTTTGAACTAACAAATAATCCCGCTCGTACAGTGAAAATTCCTCCAAAACCAAAGGTGGTAAAGGAGAGAATCATGGTATTGCATGGAGAGGATCTGGCTACTTGGCTGAACTATCTGAATACTTTACCTGATACACGAGCTAATCGAAGATTCAAAGTTATCTGCGACACGCTGCTAGCTTCTGCACTTCGAATCAATGAGCTTCTAGCTTTGACGATTAATGATTTGGATTTTGATGCTAATGAAATTATCGTCAATAAAACACTAATGTGGAAAGCTGGAAATAAGAAACTTGAGATTAAGGGCGAGATTGTTTGTAAGAACAGTGCCAAGACTGATGCTGGCAACAGAAGAGTTGCAGTCCCGAGACAAGTCTTAGATCACTTGAAAGCTTTTCATGCTGAGATGAGTGATTACTTTGTGAGTCACAATTTACCAACTGTGGACTTAATTTTCCCGACAATTTACGGGAACTATATGTGTGACAGAAATGAACGTGCAACGCTTAAAAAGCGTTTGACTGAGTTGGGATTACCAAATTATGGTTTCCACCTTTTCCGTCATACACATGCTTCTTTGATGCTGAATGCTGGTGCTAACTGGAAAGAACTCCAGATAAGAATGGGCCATAAGTCGATTAAAACGACAATGGATACTTATGCTGAATTGGCACCGAAAAAGAAGGCAGAAGCAGTTGAAATCTATCTCAAAGAAATTGCAAAATTGACAGCATAGCAAAATGACTACATTTATGACTACATTTTCTAAAGAACAATCTAAAAACGTTGATATGACGGCGTTTAGAGGATGCTAAAATAACATTCACAACCTTTACAGAAGTGAAGTAAGCATTAAATACGAATCAATACATAAGAAAAACGCTGATTTTAAGCGTTTTTTCTTTTTTTCAATTTCAATACATTGCACTATATTTCAGTTCAATCTCTACCTTTTTTCTCAAGACCTGGTTTGGAAAGTATAGATTCTAAACAGGAGAATAGTTTAGGTCTGTAAGAATTGACTTATACATTTACAAGGTTCATTCTGATCGACTTTATAACTGTCTAAGAAAAAAGTAAAGATTCATACAGTATCTAGATTTTCCAAAAATTCTTTATCATCAAATACTATTAACGAAACTATCCAAACATTGCCTCAAAGAATTCTTTAGTTGTTTGACTAGCGAGGTCTTTAATTAAAAAAATTTTTCAAATAATTGCCACATTGACACATAAATTCTTGCTTTCTAAATTTAAGTGTGATATATTTATAACATAAATTTAAGTGTTATATATTTATAACATAAAAAAGGAGTCTATCATGAAAAAAAGTCAAAAAATGCGTGGCCTCATTTCAATGATTGCCGTAGCTCTCTCTATTGATTTTATTGTTTTATTTGGTTCTAATCTTAGTTGGGGACCCAAGTTAGTTATTGTTGGTATTTCAGTGTTAAGTCAGATTGTAGCTATTTGGGGCTGGCTACATATGAAACCATGGCCTCATAAAAGTCAGAAAGGTAAGGGAAAGATTATTTTTGACTTGTCTGCTAAGCTTTACACGATACTTGTGTTTGCAGCAAGCATTTTTTATACAGTAGGGTTTTTGGTTGCAACCCCTAGTGAAAGCTCTGGTATTAGAGAATGGATTTTGGGAATTGGCCTCGTTATTGAAGTGAGTGTATTTGGTTTTTTCTGTTTTAAAAATGTCAAGGAAACTCCAGACGAACGCTTTTATGCTAATTTAGCCAAGGCAGCTAGCTTGATGTTTGTTTTTATCCTAGGCGCACTGATGATCCTAGCAGTTATCATTGGGTATATGGGGTCTCTCACTCTTTACATGGGCCAGATCTTTATTAGCATAGCTGCCTTGATTCTCATCTTTGCGGTTGTCTATTTTATCTTGGAACGGAGAGGATAAGCATGGCCAAAGAAAGCAAGATTATTACGAATCTCAAATCTGTTCGTGAGTCCACAGGCATGACCCAGCAGGAGTTAGCCGACCTCATCGGCATGCGACGCGAGACAATTCTTCACTTGGAAAATAACCGTTACAATCCTTCGCTGGAAATGGCTTTTAAAATTGCTCAAGTTTTTGATTTGAAAGTAGAAGACCTCTTTGAACTCAGACAGAAAGAGGAAGCATAATTCTTTTCGAGACCTAGCATTAAGTTCATTGATTAATTAGGAATTGAAGCCAAAAGAAAAATCCTTTGAAAATGTACTCTTAAAATATAGTAATTCTTTCGAATTAACGTTTACTAATTGTGATGCTTTACGAGCTTTTTTCAAGCCTGGTTTTGGGTAACAAAAATCAAATATCTGTAAAAGCCTATTAAATTAAGCATTCAAACTTCATTTTCGTTGGAAATAAACACTTATAACCTAATCTTACAAACAATGGATTATCATTAGATTACCAAAACTTCGTTTTCGGAGCTTATGTTATTGAGAAGTGAAGTAAGCATTCTATACGAATCAATACATAAGAAAAACGCTCTAGTCCTATTGTCTAGAGCGTTTTTATCTTGTTTTGAAATTACATATCAATGTTATCAACTTGTCATTTATTTGATCAATGTACATTTTGGCAGAAAAAAAGAATACAGGACGAACAAATTCCTGTATTCCTAAAATAACTTAGAACAGAAATGACAATGCCGCAATTAATGCTATTATAGTGCAAATTATTTTTCCGATTTTTGCATGTTGTTTGAACAATTTATCAGAGAAAAGACTCAAAATAAGAGCAATCCAAAACACGGTAGTTCTTAAAATAAAAATAGTCATGTCTCGTACCCCTTTCGTTATTTTGTAAATCCAATAATTGATTTAAATAGTCATTAGTTTACCTGTAAAGATGTTTATCTTCTCTATAAATTCCTTTTGTCATTAATCGGTATCTCTATCTATCTTTATTATAGTACAAACATCATTATTAAACCAATAAATGTATTTATTTTTTTACTGCACCTATTTTTGAGAGCGCTTGAAATATGTTATAATAAAACTAGATTAATGTATAGGAGGCAAACCGTGGGAAATTTCATTGAGCTAGTCTTTCATCGTTTCTTTTTGGGGATGATTGCGACGGCTTATTTTTGGTTATTGACACTAGCAGGAGGAGTGGTCTTTGGTATAGCACCCGCTAGTGCAACTCTTATGAGTTTATATGCAGAACACGGTTATTCTTATCGTGCTTATCGTTTCAAGGAAGCATGGGCTTTATTTAAGAGCAATTTTGTCAAAAGCAATCTCAGTTTCTACACTTTTATAGGGATTGACTTCATCTTGATTTATGGTTTGTATCTGATGATTCAATTGCCCAACCAGACCATCATCCACTTGGCAGTAACCTTTCTAAATATCTTTTTAGTAGCCTTGGTATTTCTAGGCTATGCAGTGTCTTTAAAGCTGCAGGTTTACTTTGAATTATCCTATAAAAACACTCTAAAGCTTGCTTTTATCGGAATATTTATGAACCTATCAGCCATGGCCAAGGTTCTTCTTGGTAGTGTCTTGTTGATTATTATTGGTTTCTACATGCCAGCCCTCCTTATTTTTGTAGGTATTGGAATGTGGCACTTCTTTATTAGCGATTTGTTGGAGCCTGTTTATGAGAGTATTCATGAAAAATTGGCCACAAAATAATACCAAACAGTTTCGCCTCCACTCACTTCTTAGGCTCTATAGTCTGGTCATGATTGCTATCATCACTTGTTTTGCTCTCTTGCTTTCCTATGCTTACTGGGATATGCGTGAAAAGGAAGCAAGTCGAGTTAGTCAACGTGTCTTGGCTCGGACCGTCGACGAGGTTGAATACTATTACCGTGAATCCACTCGCCTGGCTCAAGGTTTGGTAGAAAATCAAGCCCGCATTGAAGGGATTTATAAGTATTTCAGTCTCAGTACACCAGACTATTTCTATTGGCAACTCGAACGAAAGGCATCTCCTTATATTTCGGTCTCTATTTATGAAAATATTGATGATATCTACGTCCGAAATGATTTTGTGAGCGGTGTTGCGATTGTTCTGCAGGATTCAACGGACGTCTTTGTTTCCAAGAGAGATAATCGTAGTGGGCAGAAGATTCCAGCTGAAAACTTTAAACCAGATGCCGATAGTTTCGCTGTTCCAGTATCCGATCCAGTATCGGACCAGGCCCTAGGAGTTATCTATATCTCGGTGCCACCAGAGGTTCTCCACAAGGCAATTGATAATACCAGAGGAGTCGTCCCAGTCGCTGTTTCTGTTATTACGCCCTATGAGACGGACATGTTTCATCTGGGTGAAAAAGGGACTAGAGGTTCTTGGATGGTAGGTTCAACAGCACACGGCTATCAGGTTCAAGTGGCCGTGCCTCAGAACTATGTTTTAAATGGTAGTTTAGCGAGTTCAGCTCTCATCATTGGTTTGAGTGCTCTCTTTATCATCATCTTATATATCACCTTAAGAAGAACCTTCTCTGATTATCAACATCAGGTTGTGGACTTGGTGGATTCTATCCAAGCCATTACTAAGGGAGAGAAAACCAAGAGGATTAATACCGACAAAAAGGATCAAGAATTGCTTTTGATTGCTGAAACGACAAACGATATGTTGGACCGGTTGGAAAGTAATATTCACGATATTTATCAACTGGAACTCAATCAAAAAGATGCCAACATGCGTGCGCTACAAGCTCAAATTAATCCGCATTTCATGTATAATACTCTGGAGTTTTTGCGGATGTATGCTGTTATGGAGAATCAAAATGAATTAGCAGATATCATCTATGAGTTCAGTAGTCTCCTACGCAATAATATTTCCAACGAACGAGAAACGACACTCAAGCAAGAAGTGGAGTTTTGTCGGAAGTACAGTTATCTCTGTATGGTTCGCTATCCAAAATCCATTGCATACGGATTTAAGATTGACCCTGAATTGGAAGAAATGCGTATTCCAAAGTTTACCCTCCAACCCTTGGTAGAAAACTATTTTGCTCATGGAGTTGATCACAGAAGAACAGATAATGTAATCAGTATCAAGGCTTTGAAAAAAGATGGCTATGTCGAAATCTTGGTAACAGATAATGGTCGTGGGATATCTGCTGAAAAACTAGCAGAAATCCAAGCTAAATTAACTCAAAGAACCTTTGAACATACAGCAGATTATAGTGGGGAACGGCAGTCTATTGGGATTGTGAATATCCACGAACGTTTTGTGCTCTACTTTGGAGAACGCTATGATATTAGTGTAGAATCGGCTGAACAGGAAGGCGTTCACTATCGAATCACCATTCAGGACGAAGAGAAAGGATAAACATGTATAAAGTACTATTAGTTGACGATGAGTACATGATTACAGAAGGGCTTAAGCGTTTGATTCCTTTTGAAAAATGGGATATGGAAGTCGTCGCGACGGCTAATCATGCTGATGACGCTCTGGACTATGTTCGTGAGCACCCTGTAGATGTCGTCATTTCTGATGTCAACATGCCCGACAAGACAGGTCTTGAAATGATTGGAGAGATGAAGGAATTGTTGCCAGATGCATACTATATCCTTCTCTCTGGTTACCAAGAATTTGACTATGTCAAAAAAGCTATGAACCTCAATGTTGTAGACTATCTTGTCAAACCAGTTGATAAGGTTGAACTAGAGCATTTACTTGAGAAAATCCTTGGTCAGCTTCGTGAGAAGGTGCATGGACCAGAGATGTTAAGCCAAAAATTAGACGAAGAAGCATTTAAGGGGCATCTTTCCCAAAAAGAAAGCTGGTGGATTGGTCTTTCAAAAGAAAAACAAGGGGATTTTGTCATTCCTTACTACGTCCTAGGTCAGGACTGGCAGATTGTTCTTGCAGATCAGAAATTCGATGGTTTACTCGTTCTGCCTTTTGAGTCACCTTATCAGGTAAACTTTGAAAAATGGAAGTTTGACGTTGAAAAAGCACTTTTTTATGGAACTGTAAATCTAGATCAGTCTGAAAGTCTCTTCTCATATTATGAACCCATCTATCGAGTTATTATCCAGGGAAATCTTCAGCAGATTATCGATGAGTTAAACCTACTCGAGAAGATTGTGCTAGAAAACACACCGAGAGTATCCATCACCAAGCAGCTTTTTACTCAGTTTGTTATGGATGTCTTTCATCTCTTCGAGCATCTGAAAGCAGATGATATGACAGATATCGTCAAGAATATTCATGCCATCACAAACTTTGAGGACTTAGTCGCTTATACAAAAGAAACCTTGACTTCCTTCTTTGGTCAATACCGCATGAATGAAAATGTTATCAGTGTTCTCGAAGTTATTGGTAGAGATTACAAAAAAGAGCTATCTCTCAAGGATATCAGCAAGGACCTCTTTATCAACCCTGTGTATTTAGGGCAGTTAATCAAGAAGGAAACAAATTCAACCTTTGCGGAACTTCTCAATAAGCAACGCATCAAGGCTGCCCAGCAACTCTTGCTCTCTACAAATGATAGTATTGAGGATATCTGCTATACGGTTGGGTATAGTAATGTAGGGTACTTCTACAAGGTTTTTCGAAAACTATGTGGAAAGTCTCCTAAGGCTTATCGCAAGCAGATTGATGTAACCCTCTAACTTTTGTTATCCATTTTAAAATATGCTATAATAAGTTTAAAAATGTGAGGAGGTTGCTTTTATGAAAAAGAAACCAATCTATCTATGGATTTTATTAGTCTTATCAGCGATTAGCTCATTTTTGGCAGTAGTTGGAATTTTCACTCCAGTCCCTAATAAGGAAGCCCTTCGTGCTAGCCAAGAAAATGTTGGGACACTTAGTGCTCAACAAATAGATGACGCTGTTAACTATGCTTACCAAGTATCAGAGTCATCCCACTCTATTTTTAACGTGATACTAATTCTTTTATCTGCTATCCTAGTTGTAGTAGCCTTTGTTTTCCTAGTTCGTAAGAAATTACAGTTGGCAAACTATACTTATGTTGGATATGTCTTACTATCTATTGTTGGGTTGGTCTATGACAATATGAATATCCAAGATGCCATGCAATTGATTAAAGACGACACCCTTCGTATAGGAATGGGAGTCATGTCTAAAGTAAGCACTATTATATTTATTGTTATTAATGTTATTTTCTTAGCGATTGTCTTCTATAAAATGTGGCGTCAGCAAAAAGAATTAACAGAATCTCAAGAGGAAGAGCTCGCCTAAGAGTTGACAAAGGATAACTATCAAGATACAATCTTGGTAGTTATTTTTTTGGATTCGAGAAAAAGGGAGGAAAAGATGAAAAAAATTTCCTTAGTCTATATCAGTCTGAGTGGAAACACGGAGAGTTTCGTAACACGTTTAAAAGCATATTTGTTGGAGCAGTATGAGAACATTGAAGTAGAAAAGATTCATATTAAAGACTTGGTCAAAGATGGAGAAGACTTCTTTGAGATGACCAATCCATATGTGGCTTTCCTACCGACTTATCTCGAAGGTGGAAATGGTGTTGACAACGGAGACGTGGAAATTTTGACGACTCCAGTAGGTGACTTTATCGCCTATGGTGACAATGCTAGCAAGTGTTTTGGTGTCGTAGGATCAGGCAACCGCAATTTTAACAATCAATACTGTTTGACAGCCAAGCAATACAGCCAACGTTTTGGATTCCCAGTTTTGGCTGACTTTGAGATGCGTGGCATGCTGGGAGATATCAAAAAGGTTGCAGCTATTATTGCAGAACTTTATGAACTTGAAGTTTAATAATAGGGCAGATTTTCTGAGCTAGAGTATTAGCTCATGAATCATAGAATTATTTTAAAAGAGAACAATTCAAATGAGTAAATTCCTTAGATTTTTCTATCATAAGAAAGGTAAACCAAGCTTTAAAAATATTATGATATGCAGTGCCTTGTTGCTCTTGGCAATTAGTCTGATACTGTTCTCTGAGAAATTTCTTGATGAAAGTTTGTCAACTTACGGAACCATGGCATCACTAGGAATTGTTATCTTGGTGGGAATCTTAGTTGTAAGAAAAAATAAATAAAAAAGAGTCGAGAATTTTTATCTCGAGCTTTTTTGTTAGTTGCGAATTTCGTCAACGATTTCTTTTGAAATGGGAATTCCTAAACGGTAACCTTTGTTAATGTAGTCAATGACATCATTGATGTTTTCTATCGTTTGGATTTTTTCTTTAATAGTTGCACGAAAAGCTTGGTCCTTTAATAGTTGGTCCTGAAGCAGTCTTTGAAGTTTTTCTTTTTCGTATTTATTGACGAGGAAGAGAAAAAGAAGACTGATAACAACTATAATATAAGCATACTGGCTCATAAAAATTCTCCCTAAGTGATAAAGAAGTAGGTGGTAAGAGAAAAGCGAAACTCTTCGCCTTTCGACTGGTAATACTGCAGCTCCTAGGCACTTGTTATTTGTTTAGATGAATTAGTAAGGCGTTTAGGCAAATCGCCTCATTTACGACGTCGTGGTCCCTAAATCGATTATATTTAGGAACTTTAGTTCCAATAACTTTAAGATTACGACGTTTTAGGACATAAATCGATCATATTTATGTCCTAAAACTAGTGAAGCGCCTAGCCAAAGTCCTAATAGGATTTGGCGTTAGTTACTTCGATTGCTCCGCAATCAAGTAACTTTGGCGATTTACATCTTCTCTGGCGCCTCTACACCCAACAAACGAAGGGCTTCTTTGAGGACCACTGCAGTTGCGTAGCTAAGGGCTAGGCGACTGTCACGTTCTGGACTTTCATCCAAGATACGAGTGTGTGCATAGTATTTGTTAAAGGCTTGAGCCAAGCTGATTGCAAATTTGGCGATGATAGAAGGCTCGTAGTTGTCAGCTGCACGTTTAATAATACGTGGGAAATCTTGGATGAGCTTGATGATTTCCCAGCTTTCAGCATCGTTCAAACTGTAGTTGGCGCCTGCTTCAGGTTTGAAATCGGCTTTACGTAAGATGGATTGGATACGAGCATAAGCGTATTGGACATAAGGACCAGTCTCACCTTCAAAGGATACCATGGCTTCGAGGTCGAAGTCGTAGCCATTTGTACGGTCAGTTTTAAGGTCATAGAATTTAATGGCCCCAACTCCAACAGCATGAGCGACTTGGTCTTTGTTTTCAAGTTCAGGATTTTTGGCTTCGATCTGCGCTTTAGCACGGCTGATGGCTTCTGCAACAGTTGGCTCTAACAAGATAACATTCCCTTTACGAGTAGAAAGTTTCTTTCCTTCTTTTGTTACCAATCCAAACGGAACATGGACAATGTCTTGGCTCCAATCGTAACCCATTTCTTGTAGTACTGCCTTGAGCTGTTTGAAGTGAGCAGATTGCTCTTGGCCGACAACATAGATAGATTTGGCAAATTGGTACTCGTTTTTGCGATAAAGGGCAGCGGCTAAGTCACGTGTGATGTAGAGAGTTGCACCGTCAGATTTCTTGATAAGAGCTGGGTGTTCAATTCCATATTTTTCAAGATTCACAACTTGGGCACCTTCTGATTCGACCAATAGTCCTTTTTCAGCGAGGATATCTACAACTGCATCCATTTTATCGTTGTAGAAGGCTTCTCCGTTGTAGCTATCGAATTCAACTTGTAACTCATTGTAAAGACGGTTAAATTCCACCAAGCTTTCATCGCGGAACCATTGCCAAAGAGCAAGAGCTTCCTCATCGCCGTTTTCAAGTTTGCGGAACCATTCACGTGCTTCGTCATCCAAGCTTGGATCGTTCTCAGCTTCAGCATTGATACGGACGTAGAGCTTGAGAAGTTCATCGATTGGATGAGCTTTGACGGCTTCTTCGTTACCCCATTTCTTGTAGGCGACAATCAGCATCCCAAACTGTTTCCCCCAGTCTCCCAAGTGGTTAACCTTGACAGTTTGATAGCCGATTTTTTGGAAGATGTTTGACAAGCTGTCACCGATAACAGTTGAACGAAGGTGACCGATTGAAAATGGTTTAGCGATATTAGGGCTAGACATATCGATAACGACATTTTCTTGGTTACCAATCTTCTGATCAGCGTAGTGATTTTTTTCAGTGATGACGTCCTGTAACACTTGACCAGAAATCGCTGCCTTATCTAAGAAAAAGTTGACGTAAGGTCCTGTTGCTACAACCTTTTCAAAAGCTTGACTATTGATCTTTTCAGCGATGTCAGTAGCAATCATTTGGGGAGCTTTGCGTTCAACCTTTGCTAATGAAAAGGCAGGGAAGGCGATGTCTCCCATATCTGAGTTTTTAGGTGTTTCTAGTAAATTTAAAATAGCCTCTTGGTCCAGGCTATCAATGACGCTAGCCAACTCGCTAGCAATCAATTCTTTTGTATTCATTTAGGGCTCCTTTAGGGCTTTTCTACTATTTTAACACAATTTACTACATTTTTTTGGAAAGAAGAGAATTTTTTTGAAATATCCAGTTTTTTTGATATAATGTTCTTACTAAAAAAATGTAAAATGTTATAAATATGCACTCGAGAGGAACATATGAGAAAAAGAGAACGTCATCAGCTTATTAAGCGAATGATTACAGAAGAAAAATTAGGAACTCAAAAAGAAATCCAGGATCGTTTGGAAGCTTGTAATGTCTTTGTGACACAGACAACTTTATCTCGTGATTTGCGAGAGCTTGGCTTAACCAAAGTTAAGAAAAACGATGTTGTCTATTATGTATTAGCAAATGAGACAGAAAAGATTGATTTGGTCGAATTTTTGTCACATCACTTAGAAGGTGTTGCAAGAGCTGAATTCACCTTGGTGCTCCATACAAAACTTGGAGAAGCATCTGTCTTAGCTAATGTAGTAGATTCAAATAAAGATGAATGGATTTTAGGAACGGTTGCAGGAGCGAATACCTTGTTGGTTATCTGTAAAGATCAACATGCAGCTAAAGTTATGGAAGAACGCCTACTAGAGCTAATGGAAGATAGATAAGGTCTTGAGAGCTTCTCTCAGGACTGTTTTTACAAGGAGAGAATGAATGGCTACTGAAAAATTATCACCGGGTATGCAACAGTATGTGGATATCAAAAAGCAATATCCAGATGCTTTTTTGCTTTTTCGTATGGGTGATTTTTATGAGTTATTTTATGAGGATGCAGTCAATGCTGCCCAGATACTAGAAATCTCATTGACCAGTCGTAATAAAAATGCTGAAAATCCTATTCCCATGGCTGGTGTTCCTTACCACTCTGCCCAACAATATATCGATGTTCTAGTGGAGCGTGGCTACAAGGTTGCTATAGCTGAACAGATGGAAGATCCTAAACAGGCTGTCGGTGTGGTCAAGCGTGAAGTTGTCCAGGTTATTACACCAGGGACGGTCGTTGATAGTAGCAAGCCGGATAGTCAAAACAACTTTTTGGTAGCTATTGATCGTGATGGGTCTCAATATGGTTTAGCCTACATGGACCTAGTAACAGGTGATTTTTATGTAACGGGGCTATCAGATTTTTCTCTAGTCTGTGGTGAAATCCGCAATCTCAAAGCGAGAGAAGTGGTGATTGGTTATGACTTGCCTGAAGTAGAAGAGCAGATTCTCAGTCGTCAAATGAATCTAGTTCTTTCCTACGAACAGGGAACTTATGAAGACCTTCATCTATTAGATTCAGGATTGGCTCCTGTTGAGCAAGCAGCTAGCAGTAAACTACTCCAATATGTTCATCGGACTCAGATGAGAGAGTTGAATCACTTAAAACATGTTATCCGCTATGAAATCAAGGATTTCTTGCAGATGGATTATGCGACCAAGGCTAGTCTGGATCTGGTTGAAAATGCTCGCTCAGGTAAGAAACAAGGCAGTCTTTTCTGGTTGTTAGATGAAACCAAGACTGCCATGGGGATGCGTCTTCTACGTTCTTGGATTCAAAGTCCTTTGATTGATAAGGAACGTATCCTTGAACGTCAGGAAGTTGTGCAAGTGTTTCTGGATTATTTCTTTGAGCGCAGTGATTTGACAGAAAGCCTCAAGGGAGTCTACGATATCGAGCGTTTGGCTAGCCGTGTTTCTTTTGGGAAAAGCAACCCCAAAGATCTCTTGCAGCTAGCGACTACTCTAGCCAGTGTTCCTCGGATTCGAGCGATTTTGGAGGGAATGGAGCAACCGGCTCTAGCCTATCTAATTGAACAGCTGGACGCTATTCCTGAGTTGGAGAGTCTTATAAGCGCAGCCATTGCTCCGGAAGCTCCTCATGTCATTACCGAGGGTGGCATTATTCGAACTGGCTTTGACGAGACCTTGGACAAATACCGTCGTGTTCTCAGAGAAGGGACTAGTTGGATTGCTGAGATTGAGGCCAAGGAAAGAGAAAATTCTGGTATCCATACGCTCAAGATTGATTACAATAAAAAGGACGGCTACTATTTCCATGTGACCAATTCGCAGCTAGGTAATGTTCCAGCCCACTTTTTCCGCAAGGCTACGCTGAAAAACTCTGAGCGTTTTGGAACAGAGGAGTTGGCGCGTATCGAGGGTGAAATGCTAGAGGCGCGTGAGAAATCGGCTAATCTTGAATATGAAATTTTTATGCGTATCCGTGAAGAGGTTGGTAAGTATATTCAACGTCTGCAAGCCCTAGCCCAAGGGATTGCGACTGTTGATGCCTTACAAGGACTAGCAGTGGTAGCTGAAAATCAACACCTGATTCGCCCAGAGTTTGGGCAAGACTCTAGCATAGATATCCAAAAAGGTCGTCATGCCGTCGTTGAAAAGGTCATGGGAGCCCAAACCTATATTCCTAATAGTATCCAGATGGATGAAGACACCAGCATCCAACTGATCACAGGACCTAATATGAGCGGGAAGTCAACCTATATGCGCCAGTTGGCGATAACAGCGGTCATGGCACAGATGGGTTCTTATGTCCCGGCAGAAAGTGCCCGCTTGCCAATCTTTGATGCAATTTTTACCCGTATTGGGGCGGCAGATGACTTGGTTTCAGGCCAATCTACCTTTATGGTAGAGATGATGGAAGCCAATAATGCCATTTCTCATGCGACAAAGGATTCCTTGATTCTCTTTGATGAACTTGGTCGGGGAACCGCAACTTATGATGGCATGGCTTTAGCCCAGTCTATCATCGAGTACATCCATGAACATATCGGTGCCAAGACTCTCTTTGCGACGCACTACCATGAATTAACCAGTCTAGAAGCTAGTTTGAAACATCTGGTAAATGTTCACGTGGCTACGCTTGAGCAGAATGGCCAAGTTACTTTCCTTCATAAGATTGAACTAGGTCCAGCAGACAAATCATACGGTATTCACGTTGCCAAGATTGCAGGTTTGCCAGCAGACTTGCTAAAAAGAGCGGATGCTATTTTAACTCAACTAGAAAACCAAGGTCAGGAAAGTCCAATTCCTACCAAACAAAATACTGTCAATGAACAAATGTCACTCTTTGATGAAAAAGAAGAAAATCCAGTCCTGACAGAACTTGCAAATATAGATGTTTACAATATAACACCTATGCAAGCCATGAATCTCTTGTTAGAGCTGAAACAAAAATTATAATCAAAAACCCACTCAGTCCTGTGAGTGGGTTTTTAGCTATTATTTTTTATGAGCCAATAGTTGATTGATGTCTGCAACTTTTTTAGATTCTCTCTTGTAGAGAACAATCCAGATGATGAGGTAGACGATTGCAAACTCTGGGATGAGCTGAAGGATGAAAGTCCAGTGAAGCGGGAACCAACCAGCTAAGATTGCTAGAGGGACGAAACCTAGCAACATAAGGAAGAAGTGAGTGACAGTAGCTCGAAGGAGACTCCAGTCTTGGGCAAAGAGACGACCGCCAAAACTAAAGAGGACTCCAATTGCTGCCCAAATAAGCAGACAGTAAAGTAGGACGAGTGACCCATGAACCTGATGTTGGGTCATGAATTGACCGATCAAAGAGTTGGGGCTGAGAGGTGCGTAGTTACTTGGTGAGTGGATAAACGAAAAGATAATAGATAGGATGAGGCCGATGAGGATACCAGTTGTGGCATCGTGAAATACTTGTTTTTTCATAGTTCTAATTTCTCCTTAATAGCTTTGAGGTAACGGCGAGATGAGTAGGTAAAACTGTCGTTTTTGAGATAAATTTCAATCAAGCCGTTAGAGGTTAGTTTAAGATGACTGATAGCATCAATGTTGACAATTTCCGATTGGGAAATTTGGATAAAGGAAGCAGGTAAAATTTCAACTGCTTGGTAGAGACGAATGTCGAGTGCATAGGTTCGATTACCCGTTTCAGCTATCACTTTACGGTTTTCAATGTAAATCCGTTGAATCTTTTGAATTTCGATAAGAAAAACCTGATCTTGAAATTTTCCTTTAAGAGTTTCTTTTTGATCCAGCGATTGAACAAAGTCTTTAACTTTTTGAACTCTTGGAGACAAGGTTGGTGCCTCTATGAAGATTTGTTCTTCGGCATATTGTTTATCAATGTCAAGTCTGACTTTCATAATTTCTCCTTTATCAAGTTGTAATAGAGATCTCTTACTTACAAATCTATTAAACACCATTTTCTAGACAATTACAAGGTGATTTGACTATATGGTCGGATACAGAGTCTATGTGGTTTGTAATAAAACAAAGATGAAGGAAGTCGAAAAATAAGAAGAAATGTATTGACAAAGATAGAAAAATCGTGGTACAATAATAGACGGTACTTTTTACTTTTGGTCTCTCAAAAGTGTACAGGGACGTGCTGACAAATGTTGCAAAAGTACACACAGATGATAGCTGTCACCAAGTGTATCATCACCAAAAATAAAAAAACACAGGAGAATGTAGATGCCTACAATTAACCAATTGGTTCGCAAACCGCGTAAATCAAAAGTAGAAAAATCTAAATCACCAGCTTTGAACGTTGGTTACAACAGTCATAAAAAAGTTCAAACAAACGTTTCTTCACCACAAAAACGTGGTGTAGCAACTCGTGTTGGAACTATGACACCTAAAAAACCTAACTCTGCCCTTCGTAAATTTGCTCGTGTACGTTTGAGCAACCTTATCGAAGTTACTGCCTACATCCCAGGTATCGGACACAACTTGCAAGAGCACAGCGTGGTACTTCTTCGCGGTGGACGTGTAAAAGACCTTCCAGGGGTACGTTACCATATCGTCCGTGGTGCACTTGATACTGCAGGTGTTAACGATCGTAAACAAGGCCGTTCTAAATACGGTACTAAACGTCCAAAAGCATAAGGAAAGGGGATAAAGAGAAATGAGTCGTAAAAATAGAGCTCCAAAACGTGACGTATTGCCAGATCCGCTTTACAATTCACAATTAGTTACTCGTCTTATCAACCGCGTTATGCTTGATGGTAAACGTGGTACAGCTGCTTCAATCGTTTACGGTGCTTTTGAGCAAATCAAAGAAGCTACTGGTAACGATGCACTTGAAGTATTTGAAACAGCTATGGAAAACATCATGCCTGTACTTGAAGTACGTGCACGTCGTGTTGGTGGATCTAACTACCAAGTCCCAGTTGAAGTTCGTCCAGAACGTCGTACAACACTTGGACTTCGTTGGTTGGTAACAATCGCTCGCCTTCGTGGTGAACACACAATGCAAGACCGTCTTGCAAAAGAAATCTTGGATGCTGCTAACAACACTGGTGCAGCAGTTAAGAAACGTGAAGACACTCACCGTATGGCTGAAGCTAACCGTGCCTTCGCACACTTCCGTTGGTAATAAAATGATACCAAGAGCGGTAAAGGCCCAAGGCAAAAATAGGAAACTGATGCAGTGTTCCGTGAACACAAAGCAGTTTATCTTTTTTGCACCGGGCCTCGCTCGGGTTCAAATCAGTTAACTCGAGCTTTTAGCTCAAGTTCAACTCAGCTTATCTACAAGTTGAAACCAACTAAACAAGATAAACATTGAGAACGGGTGGGTCCTGCCTATCCGTTTTTATTAAATCGTGTTATAATAGAATAGAAATAAAAAATAATAGGAGAAACAAACCTCATGGCACGCGAATTTTCACTTGAAAAAACTCGTAATATCGGTATCATGGCTCACGTCGATGCCGGTAAAACAACTACAACTGAGCGTATTCTTTACTACACTGGTAAAATCCACAAAATCGGTGAAACTCACGAAGGTGCGTCACAAATGGACTGGATGGAGCAAGAGCAAGAACGTGGTATCACTATCACATCTGCTGCGACAACAGCTCAATGGAACAACCACCGCGTAAACATCATCGACACACCAGGACACGTGGACTTCACAATCGAAGTACAGCGTTCTCTTCGTGTATTGGACGGTGCGGTTACAGTTCTTGACTCACAATCAGGTGTTGAGCCTCAAACTGAAACAGTTTGGCGTCAAGCAACTGAGTACGGAGTTCCACGTATCGTATTTGCCAACAAAATGGACAAAATCGGTGCTGACTTCCTTTACTCAGTAAGCACACTTCACGATCGTCTTCAAGCGAACGCACACCCAATTCAATTGCCAATCGGATCTGAAGATGACTTCCGTGGTATCATCGACTTGATCAAGATGAAAGCTGAAATCTATACTAACGACCTTGGTACAGATATCCTTGAAGAAGATATTCCAGCTGAATACCTTGACCAAGCTCAAGAATACCGTGAAAAATTGGTTGAAGCAGTTGCTGAAACTGATGAAGAATTGATGATGAAATACCTTGAAGGTGAAGAAATCACTAACGAAGAATTGAAAGCTGCTATCCGTAAAGCAACTATCAACGTTGAATTCTTCCCAGTATTGTGTGGTTCTGCCTTCAAGAACAAAGGTGTTCAATTGATGCTTGATGCGGTTATCGACTACCTTCCAAGCCCACTTGATATCCCAGCGATCAAAGGTATCAACCCAGATACAGATGAAGAAGAAACTCGTCCAGCATCTGACGAAGAACCATTCGCTGCTCTTGCCTTCAAGATCATGACTGACCCATTCGTAGGTCGTTTGACATTCTTCCGTGTTTACTCAGGTGTTCTTCAATCAGGTTCTTATGTATTGAACACTTCTAAAGGTAAACGTGAACGTATCGGACGTATCCTTCAAATGCACGCTAACAGCCGTCAAGAAATCGATACTGTTTACTCAGGTGATATCGCTGCTGCCGTTGGTTTGAAAGATACTACAACTGGTGACTCATTGACAGATGAAAAAGCTAAAATCATCCTTGAGTCAATCAACGTTCCAGAACCAGTTATCCAATTGATGGTTGAGCCAAAATCTAAAGCAGACCAAGACAAGATGGGTATCGCCCTTCAAAAATTGGCTGAAGAAGATCCAACATTCCGCGTTGAAACAAACGTTGAAACTGGTGAAACAGTTATCTCTGGTATGGGTGAGCTTCACCTTGACGTCCTTGTTGACCGTATGCGTCGTGAGTTCAAAGTTGAAGCGAACGTAGGTGCTCCTCAAGTATCTTACCGTGAAACATTCCGCGCTCCTACTCAAGCACGTGGATTCTTCAAACGTCAGTCTGGTGGTAAAGGTCAATTCGGTGATGTATGGATTGAATTTACTCCAAACGAAGAAGGTAAAGGATTCGAATTCGAAAACGCAATCGTCGGTGGTGTGGTTCCTCGTGAATTTATCCCAGCGGTTGAAAAAGGTTTGGTAGAATCTATGGCTAACGGTGTTCTTGCTGGTTACCCAATGGTTGACGTTAAAGCTAAGCTTTACGATGGTTCATACCACGATGTCGACTCATCTGAAACTGCCTTCAAGATCGCTGCATCTCTTGCACTTAAAGAAGCTGCTAAGACTGCACAACCAGCTATCCTTGAACCAATGATGCTTGTAACAATCACTGTTCCAGAAGAAAACCTTGGTGATGTTATGGGTCACGTAACTGCTCGTCGTGGACGTGTAGATGGTATGGAAGCACACGGTAACAGCCAAATCGTTCGTGCTTACGTTCCACTTGCTGAAATGTTCGGTTACGCAACAGTTCTTCGTTCTGCATCACAAGGACGTGGGACATTCATGATGGTATTCGACCACTACGAAGATGTACCTAAGTCAGTACAAGAAGAAATCATTAAGAAAAACAAAGGTGAAGAATAATTCACCGTCACTTTAAAAGAAGTCACTTTGTGGCTTCTTTTTCTGTTTGGTAGAAATAGCTAAAATGGCCTCAAATATGGTAAAATAGAAGGAGTATATTGTGAGGAAAATGGATGTCAACCACTTTTGAAATTTTAATGAATCAGTTGGGAATCCCCACTGAGATAAGAAATCATGAAGCCTTCTCCCAGGCAGAGATTGAACAAGTTATTGTACACAAACAAAGTAAAATTTGGGAGTTTCGTTTTGTCTTTGAGAATATCCTGCCTTTTGAACTCTTTTTAGCGTTGAAGAAAGGTCTGAAAGAAGAATTTTCAAAAACAGGAAATCAAGCAACCTTTGAGATAAAAACTCGCCACCAAGACTTTGCAAAAGAGCTTCTACAAGCCTACTATCAAGAGGCTTTTTCAGATGGACCTTGTGCTAGCCAGGGTTTTCGTTCCATGTATCAAAACTGTCAGGTTCGTGTTGAAAATGATCAGTTGATTATTGAAGCTTCTGAAGCAGCAGATACAGAACATTTTAGAAAAAACCACCTACCAAATCTCAGTAAACAGCTGGAACTCTTTGGCTTTCCTAAATTCACTTGTGTTTTAGAGAAAAATGAAGATTTGACCAAGGAAGAGCAAGAAGCTTTCCATTCGGAAAATCAAATGATTGTTCAGGCTGCCAATGAAGAAACTCTTCGGGCTATGGAGCAGTTGGAACAGATGGCGCCACCACCTCCAGTAGAGGACAAGCCTGTCTTTGATTTCCAAGCCAAGAAGGCAGCTGCCAAGCCAAAACTAGACAAGGCAGAAATTACTCCAATGATTGAGGTTAATACTGAGGAGAACCGTTTGGTATTTGAAGGAGTTGTCTTTGATGTTGAGCAAAAGGTGACTAGAACAGGTCGTGTTTTGATTAACTTCAAGATGACCGACTATACTTCTAGTTTCTCTATGCAAAAATGGGTCAAAAATGAAGAAGAAGCTCAGAAGTTTGACATGATCAAGAAAAACTCTTGGCTTCGTGTTCGTGGGAATGTTGAGATGAATAATTTCACACGAGACTTGACCATGAATGTGCAAGATGTGCAGGAAGTTGTCCACTATGAGCGTAAAGACTTGATGCCAGAGGGAGAACGTCGGGTTGAGTTCCATGCGCATACCAATATGTCGACTATGGATGCTCTACCTGAAGTTGAAGAACTCGTTGCGAAAGCAGCCAAATGGGGACACAAGGCAGTAGCAATCACGGACCACGGAAATGTTCAATCCTTCCCTCATGGCTATAAGGCAGCTAAGAAAGCTGGCATCCAGCTGATCTATGGGATGGAAGCCAATATCGTTGAAGACCGTGTTCCTATCGTCTATAACGAAGTGGAAATGGACCTTTCTGAAGCGACCTATGTAGTCTTTGACGTGGAAACGACAGGACTTTCAGCTATCTATAATGACTTGATTCAAGTTGCGGCTTCTAAGATGTATAAGGGTAATATCGTCGCTGAATTCGATGAATTTATCAATCCTGGCCACCCCTTATCAGCCTTTACAACTGAATTGACAGGAATCACGGACGACCATGTAAAAAATGCCAAACCCTTGATTCAAGTTCTGAAAGAATTCCAAGAATTCTGTAAAGATACCGTTCTTGTAGCCCATAATGCGACCTTTGACGTTGGTTTTATGAATGCCAACTATGAGCGTCACGGTCTTCCAAAAATTACTCAACCTGTCATCGATACGCTAGAGTTCGCTAGAAATCTCTATCCTGAGTACAAACGTCATGGTCTAGGACCTTTGACTAAACGTTTTGGTGTAGCTCTAGAACACCACCACATGGCCAACTACGATGCGGAAGCAACTGGCCGTCTGCTCTTTATCTTTATCAAGGAAGTGGCAGAAAAACATGGTGTGACAGATTTGGCACGATTAAACCTTGATTTAATCAGCCCAGATTCGTATAAAAAAGCTCGAGTCAAGCATGCGACCATCTATGTGAAAAATCAGGTGGGCTTGAAAAATATCTTTAAGCTGGTTTCTCTCTCAAATACCCAGTATTTTGAAGGAGTTCCACGAATTCCACGTACAGTACTAGATGCCCATCGAGAAGGTTTAATCTTGGGATCGGCTTGTACGGAAGGAGAAGTCTTTGATGCAGTCGTATCACAGGGTGTAGATGCGGCGGTCGAAGTTGCTAAATACTATGACTTTATTGAGGTGATGCCTCCAGCTATCTATGCACCTCTGATTGCCAAAGAGCAGGTCAAGGACATGGAGGAGCTCCACACCATTATCAAGAGTTTGATAGAGGTTGGAGATCGTCTCGGCAAGCCGGTTCTTGCGACAGGAAATGTCCACTATCTCGAACCTGAGGATGAGATTTATCGTGAGATTATCGTGCGAAGTCTAGGTCAGGGAGCTATGATTAACCGAACTATTGGTCATGGAGAAGCTGCTCAACCAGCACCGCTACCAAAGGCACATTTTAGAACGACTAATGAAATGTTGGATGAATTTGCCTTTCTAGGGGAGGACTTGGCTCGCAAGATTGTCATTGAAAATACCAATGCCTTGGCAGAAATCTTTGAACCTGTGGAGGTTGTAAAGGGTGATTTATACACGCCTTTCATTGATAGAGCTGAAGAAACAGTTGCCGAGTTAACCTATAAAAAAGCCTTTGAAATCTATGGAAACCCACTCCCAGATATCGTTGATTTGCGGATTGAAAAGGAACTAACCTCTATCTTGGGGAATGGATTTGCCGTGATTTATCTAGCTTCACAGATGCTAGTGCACCGTTCCAACGAACGAGGCTACTTGGTTGGTTCCCGTGGGTCTGTTGGATCCAGTTTTGTTGCGACTATGATTGGGATTACCGAGGTTAATCCTCTCTCTCCTCACTATGTCTGTGGGCAGTGTCAGTATAGTGAGTTTATCACGGATGGTTCCTACGGTTCAGGATTTGATATGCCAGATAAAGACTGTCCAAACTGTGGGCACAAGCTCAGTAAAAATGGACAGGACATTCCTTTCGAGACCTTCCTTGGTTTTGATGGGGACAAGGTACCCGATATCGATTTGAACTTCTCAGGGGAGGACCAGCCGAGTGCCCACTTGGATGTACGTGATATTTTTGGGGAAGAATATGCCTTCCGTGCAGGAACGGTTGGTACGGTGGCTGCTAAAACAGCCTATGGATTTGTCAAGGGTTACGAGCGTGACTATGGCAAGTTCTACCGTGAAGCCGAAGTAGAGCGCCTAGCCCAAGGAGCTGCCGGTGTTAAACGGACGACTGGTCAGCACCCAGGGGGAATCGTTGTTATCCCAAACTATATGGATGTCTATGACTTTACTCCAGTGCAATATCCTGCAGATGATGTAACTGCTGAATGGCAGACCACTCACTTTAACTTCCACGATATCGATGAGAACGTCCTCAAGCTCGATGTTCTTGGTCATGATGATCCGACCATGATTCGCAAGCTTCAGGACTTATCAGGCATTGATCCAAATGATATTCCGATGGACGACCCAGGTGTCATGGCTCTCTTCTCGGGTACAGATATCCTGGGAGTGACACCTGAACAAATCGGCACTTCAACCGGTATGCTTGGAATTCCAGAGTTTGGAACCAACTTCGTTCGCGGAATGGTGGATGAAACGCATCCGACGACCTTTGCCGAGTTGCTCCAGCTTTCTGGATTGTCTCACGGTACCGACGTATGGTTGGGAAATGCTCAGGACTTGATTAAGGCTGGAATTGCGGACCTATCAACCGTTATCGGATGTCGGGATGACATCATGGTTTACCTCATGCACGCTGGTCTAGATCCAAAGATGGCCTTTACCATCATGGAGCGAGTGCGTAAGGGAATGTGGCTCAAAATTTCAGAGGATGAGCGTAATGGTTATATCGAAGCCATGAAGGCCAACAATGTACCTGAGTGGTATATCGAATCTTGTGGAAAAATCAAGTACATGTTCCCTAAAGCCCACGCGGCTGCCTACGTTATGATGGCCTTGCGTGTAGCCTACTTCAAGGTTCACCATCCGATTTATTATTACTGTGCTTACTTCTCCATCCGTGCCAAGGCTTTTGATATCAAGACCATGGGTGCAGGCTTGGATGCTATCAAACGCAAGATGCAAGAAATTGCTGAAAAGCGCAAGAACAATGAAGCTTCTAACGTAGAAATTGACCTCTATACAACGCTTGAAATCGTCAATGAGATGTGGGAACGTGGGTTTAAATTTGGCAAGTTAGACCTCTATCGCAGTGATGCGACTGAATTCATCATCGACGGAGATACCCTCATCCCACCATTTGTAGCTATGGATGGTCTAGGAGAGAACGTTGCCAAGCAATTAGTTCGTGCTCGTCAAGAGGGAGAATTCCTCTCTAAAACTGAACTCCGCAAGCGTGGAGGACTCTCATCAACCTTGGTTGAAAAGATGGATGAAATGGGCATTCTCGGCAATATGCCAGAGGACAATCAGTTGAGTTTGTTTGATGATTTGTTTTAGGGACTAGTAACGGAGGACATTTGATGAAACTCAGAATTTTTGCGGAAGACAAACCTGCTCAAAAGGTTTTTGAATATCAGTTAGAGCTTGCTGATCAGACAATTCTTCTATCGACAGCACTCTTGTCTGGTGCTATTGCTTTAGCAGGATTATTTTCTGCTTTGAAAGAAAAATAAAAATAGAAAAGGGAAACACAAATGGTTTTACCAAATTTTAAAGAAAATCTAGAAAAATACGCTAAGCTTTTGGTTGCAAACGGAGTTAACGTGCAACCTGGTCACACTTTGGCTCTCTCTATCGATGTGGAGCAACGCGAGTTGGCTCACTTAATCGTCAAAGAAGCCTATGCACTCGGTGCACACGAAGTGATCGTCCAATGGGCTGACGACTTTGTAAATCGTGAGAAATTTCTTCACGCGCCACTAGAGCGTTTGGACAATGTGCCAGAATACAAGATTGCTGAGATGAATTACCTTCTTGAAAACAAAGCGAGTCGTCTCGGTGTCCGTTCTTCTGACCCAGGTGCCTTGAACGGAGTAGATGCAGAAAAACTTTCTGCTTCTGCAAAAGCGATGGGAATCGCCATGAAGCCGATGCGTATCGCAACTCAATCTAATAAGGTTAGCTGGACTGTAGCAGCAGCTGCTGGACTTGAGTGGGCTAAGAAGGTCTTTCCAAATGCAGCAAGCTACGAAGAAGCAGTGGACCTCCTTTGGGACCAAATCTTCAAGACTTGCCGTATCTATGAAGAAGATCCAGTTAAGGCTTGGGAAGAACATGCAGCTATCTTGAAGAGCAAGGCGGAAATGCTGAACAAAGAACAATTCTCAGCCCTTCACTACACAGCGCCTGGAACTGATTTGACACTTGGCTTGCCTAAGAACCACGTTTGGGAATCAGCTGGTGCAGTTAATGCCCAAGGTGAAGGATTCTTGCCAAATATGCCAACAGAAGAAGTCTTTACAGCACCTGACTTCCGTCGTGCAGATGGTTATGTAACATCTACAAAACCACTTAGCTATAATGGAAACATCATCGAAGGTATCAAGGTAACCTTTGAAAATGGTCAAATCGTTGATATCACAGCTGAAAAGGGTGATCAAGTTATGAAGGACCTTGTCTTTAAGAATGCTGGTGCGCGTGCCTTGGGTGAATGTGCCTTGGTACCAGATCCAAGCCCAATTTCTCAGTCAGGCATTACCTTCTTTAATACTCTTTTTGATGAAAATGCTTCAAACCACTTGGCTATTGGTGCAGCCTATGCAACTAGCGTTGTTGGTGGAGCAGAGATGAGCGAAGAAGAACTTGAAGCTGCAGGGCTTAACCGTTCCGATGTTCACGTTGACTTTATGATTGGTTCTAACCAAATGGATATCGATGGTATCCGTGAGGATGGAACACGCGTTCCACTCTTCCGCAATGGAGATTGGGCAATTTAAGGAGAAGCTATGATTGGAAGTATGTTTGTCGGACTTTTAATCGGACTACTGGCAGGAGCTATCACCAATCGTGGAGAACATATGGGATGCTTCGGGAAAATGTTTCTCGGCTGGATTGGTGCCTTTTTAGGACAATTACTCTTTGGTGCTTGGGGACCAAGCCTAAACGGTACAGCCATTATCCCATCAGTTCTCGGTGCCATGATTTTGTTAGCCATCTTCTGGAAAAGAGGAAGCTAAGTTTCGATTTAAAAGCTTGTTTAACAATAAAGATAAAAAGAGGTTGGAACAGTTCCAACCTCTTTTAACATTTACAGAGGATAATGGGACTTGCAGTGACTGGTTCTTTTTATATTGCGTCAAGTATGGTACAATAAAAGCATGAGAATTCAACAATTACACTATATTATCAAAATTGTAGAGACTGGTTCCATGAATGAGGCTGCCAAGCAACTCTTCATTACGCAACCCAGTCTATCAAATGCAGTTCGTGATCTAGAAAATGAGATGGGAATTGAGATTTTTATTCGAAATCCCAAGGGAATCACCCTCACACGTGATGGGATGGAATTTTTGTCCTATGCCCGTCAGGTTGTCGAGCAAACGCAACTTCTAGAAGAACGCTATAAGAACCCAATCGCTCATCGCGAGCTTTTTAGTGTGTCTTCGCAGCACTATGCCTTCGTAGTCAATGCTTTTGTTTCCTTGCTTAAGAAAAGCGATATGGAAAAGTATGAGCTTTTTTTGCGTGAAACCAGAACCTGGGAGATTATCGATGATGTCAAGAACTTCCGAAGTGAAGTCGGAGTCCTCTTTTTAAATAGCTATAACCGTGATGTCCTTTCGAAGATGTTGGATGATAACCATCTAGTTGCCCATCATCTCTTTACAGCCCAACCCCATATCTTTGTCAGCAAGACCAACCCTCTTGCTAAGAGAGACAAGGTGCAGTTGGCAGATCTAGAAGACTTCCCATACTTGAGCTATGACCAAGGGACCCATAATTCCTTCTATTTCTCAGAGGAGATTTTGTCTCAGGAACACCACAAGAAATCCATCGTTGTTAGTGATCGTGCGACCTTGTTCAATCTTTTGATTGGTTTGGACGGCTATACCATCGCGACTGGTATCCTTAATAGTAACCTTAATGGGGACAATATCGTTTCGATTCCACTTGATATTGATGATCCCATTGAGCTGGTTTATATCCAGCATGAGAAAACTAGCTTGTCTAAGATGGGTGAACGCTTCATCGAGTACCTACTTGAAGAAGTTCGCTTTGACAGCTAATGCAACTCTATTAGAAAAGAAAAGGAAAAATGACACCAATGAATACCAATGATTTTGATTTCCACTTGCCGGAGGAACTGATTGCTCAGACTCCTTTGGAAAAGCGCGATGCCTCTAAACTCTTGATGGTCAATCGCCAGACTGGAGAATTTCAAGATCGCCACTTTCACTCCATTATTGAAATGCTAGAGCCAGGTGATGCCCTGGTTATGAATGACACCCGCGTACTACCAGCGCGACTTCATGGCCAAAAGGAAGAAACAGGGGGTCACGTTGAACTCTTGCTCTTGAAAAATACAGCAGGAGACGAATGGGAAGTCTTGGCGAAGCCAGCTAAACGTCTCAAGGTCGGTGCCCGTGTTGTCTTTGGGGATGGTCGCCTAAGCGCAGTCGTGACCGAGGAATTAACCCATGGCGGTCGTATTGTCCGTTTTGAGTATGAAGGAATTTTCCTAGAAGTGCTTGAAAGCTTGGGAGAAATGCCACTGCCTCCTTATATCCATGAAAAGTTGGATGACCGTGAACGTTACCAGACAGTCTATGCCAAGGAGAGTGGCTCAGCTGCAGCCCCAACTGCAGGACTACATTTTACCAAAGAACTACTAGAAGAGATCCAGCAAAAAGGAGTTCACCTAGTCTACTTGACCTTGCACGTTGGTCTTGGCACCTTTAGACCTGTTTCAGTCGACAATCTAGATGAGCACGAGATGCACTCAGAGTTTTACCAATTGTCTGAGGAAGCTGCAGCGACCTTGCGTCAGGTCAAGGAAAATGGAGGTCGCGTGATTGCCGTGGGGACAACCTCAATCCGTACGCTAGAAACTATCGGAAGCAAGTTTGACGGTCAAATTCAAGCAGACTCTGGCTGGACCAATATCTTTATCAAGCCAGGTTATGACTGGAAGGTTGTGGATGCTTTTTCTACTAATTTCCACTTGCCTAAGTCAACACTGGTCATGCTCGTTTCAGCCTTTGCAGGACGTGAATTGGTCCTCGAAGCCTACCAGCATGCTATTGACCAAAAATATCGTTTCTTTAGCTTTGGCGATGCCATGTTTATCTATTAAAGCTATTGAAAAATCAAAGAAGATATAAAGAGAGACTGATTCATTCTTGGATCAGTTTTTTGCTTGATCTTACACAAAGTTACCAAAATAGCTATTGAATTATATGGAAATAAATGATACACTGAAAACTACAGGTTAGCCGTCAAAAATATATGTAATTTCGGACTAGCCATTTTAGATTCAGACTAAACTGGGTCACCATTTCAAAAGGAGATTTTTATGAAAAACAAAACATTGCGTTACACTAGTCTTTCAGCTCTTGCTTTGCTGGCGGTCTTAACATTAGCTGCTTGTGGAGGAAATACTGAAAAAACTACAGCATCTTCAAGCAAAGAGGCTTCTTCTAAAGTAACTAAGGAGTCATCAAGTAAAACAGAAGCTAGTCAAAAAGAGGAGCAGAAGTCTGAGACAAGTTCTTCAAGCGCTACAGGTAGTCAAACTGAGACAAAGGCGGAAAATCAAAAAGATTATTCTAAATTCCTTGGGACTTGGGAAAACTACGCGGGAACAACTGCAACAGTCACAGCAGATGGAATTGTAACGATCCAAAGTTCAAATGGAACCTTTAAATACGAGATGGGGCAAGTAGAGGAAAAAGACGGCTACTACTCAACAGGTATTCATCTTGTCGGTGGTGGGCAAGGGGCACGACTGATCTTTACCCCAGCTGGAGTCCAAAACGAAGTGACAGGTACAGATGGCAGTCAAGATGTCTTGTCTATCGGTCAATCTGTAAGCGACAAAGATAACCAGTTTTACCGTAACTAAGAACATCAATCAGAAGTAAGGGTGGTGAAATGTCCTTGCTTTTCTATGTTCTCAAAGCATAAATTTTTTATCATTCAACTATACATGACGTTTAAGTTGGATAATGAACAAGTCCACTTTAAAGTGAAAGATAATAAGGATAATATCAAAAAAGCCCTACATCAGGGCTTTCTTTACTTGCTAATATAAGAAATCAATTCCGTAGTTTTCTTTTAGATAGGTCGCCAACTCGGCTTTTTCTTCCTCTCTAAATCGACAGAGGCTAAGGGCGAGACGCAATATCAGAACACTTGTATCGATGATGACGTTTGACTTAGAAATATCTTCTAGCTGGGTCACCTCTCTCAGGTCAAAATCTAAATAGCAAGCCTTGCTGTTGACATGGTCAGGGTCGCTGACATCCACTTCAACATACGATGCTCGCAGCAATTCTTCTTTTGGGATGAAGATTTCTTTTGAGAAGAATAACCCAGGATAGACATAAATACCTTCAAAGGTGAATTCAAAGGAAAGCCTACGACTAGTCAGTCTTTTGATGCCTGCAATCGTTGAATAGATAGCAGCGAAAAAGAGGATGGTTGGAACTACAGTAAGAAGACTAAGCTTGGAAAAGTCGATCAATCCATGCGCGAGGAAAATGAAAAATTGAAAGAATACACCCGTCGCAAAGACTAGATAGCCGACACCGACAAATTTTGAATAATAGATTTTCATAGAAACCTCCAGATATAGAATTGAACTCGCCAACGCTTTTTTAGTAGAAGTCATATAGGTAGTGGAGAGTAAAAATTCTAGGTATTCCCATCATATCCTATGGAGCGAAGTTCTGTCAACCTTTTAGCAATCTTCCAACCTTAGTTATCCTATGAACTAGCAAGTTGGTTTGTGGTATACTATTATTAAAATATCATTCAGACTAGATAAGTAAGTATATTTTTCATAAATAGAAAGAGGTTAATATGTTTTTTCTTGGACGCCGTCGTGTCTTTATCGGCGAATGCAATGGTCAAGCTGTTTATTATGACCAAAAGACAGGAGAGGATTTAGCTGCTCCAAAGAGTAGATTGCTCAATACTGAAAAAGCTGGTGACACGAATTCCTTTATTCCTGACTTGGTAATTCTCTTACTAGCAGGTGGACCCGCAGTTTCGGGCTTCTTTTCACTCAAGTTTGTTGGTGTCTATAACTGGTTCAGTCTAGCCTGTATTCTTCTCTTTTGGTTGATGCAGTTTTTCTCGTTAGTTGCTTTACTCGAACGAGCTCTCTATAAAAATGTTCGCAAGGCCCAGCCAACGACAGAGAAAGTCTTTTTCTTTGCAGCATCTCATAATTTGTTTGTGAAAAACCAGTTTGATCCCAGACAACTAGGCACTCTAGTTTTTCGATTTGCTCGCATTGTAGTAAATATAGTGTCTGTCTATTACTTCTTGTATTTCTTGACTCTTCCTCTAAAATTTGGCCAACCGATTGATGAAGGATATGGTTTGTGGTTAGCTGGCTTGTTATTCTTTTCAGTATTTCTTTTGTATAACCAAAACAATCCAGTTCGTTTTGTGAAAATTATGAGATTATACAGTCAGGGAAAGGTACGATTTAAGGAAGAAGTGGAAAATTGAGAAACTATCTTTGGGGATAGTCTCTAAATACTTAGAAAAACAAAAAAGCCTTGAAATCAAGGCTTTTTCCTGTTGTTTAGATGCCCCCTGCAGGCTCTTTGAAAGAAACTTAGAAAAATCTAAAATGAAATTATTTCAAAATGGGGTAAAAGCAAAATTTCCCTCCCTACTTTCTCAATTATTCCTAATTTTAGTTCCAAAAAGCTTCAATTCATAATCTAATTATAATATGGGTAATGGGTACTATCTTATTACATTCAGATTTTTGTTCTCTTCAAAGAGTTATGTAGGCTTTATGGTTTTAAATAGGTAAAAAGTTGAATTATAGTGAGTATTGTGTCACAATAGGTAATATATAAATAATTAATGGAATGGATATAATTCTTTCCTACCTTTACAAGAAGGATTGGTTGCACCTTTTTTATCTAGCAATTATGGTTAGCTTTCAAGTTTAGCTAGTTTTTAAAAGCTCTGATTTCGACTCAATAAAACAAATTTCAGAAGTGCAAAAGACAAGATGGTGACATTGCTACAGTCAGTCGCCATGTCTTGCTGGCACAGGCTGTTTGTGCCGTCAGCTATTTACCAGTCAATTTGATCAAAGGGCTTAATTATTATTTTTGAAAGGTCTTTTATGGAAAAAATTCTTTCTTTAGGTCTGACAGGTAAGAAATTACTTGTTCAGGGTTTCTTGTTTGTTCTGCTAGGTCTTATCTTGATGGTCACGGGAACTTGGTTGCCAGTGACGGTTATTCGACTGGTTCTGTTTTTAGCTTGGATAGCAACGGTCTTAGATTTAGTATTACGTATTTTCAAAAAAAGTCAGTCAACGGACACCTTGGGAGTTGCACTGGTTAAATTGTTAGTGATGGGATATTTGCTAGGCTCGAATCTTGCTACTGATGTGCCAATTTATATTTTGGCTCTTGTGATTGGAATTTATCAGATTTTTCATGCTAGTATCAACCTTGTCACCTATGTTCTCTACCGCAAAAACAAAATTCGACCTCGTTTTCGTTTCTTACTAGATGGTCTCGTACTAGTTTTTCTTGGTGGGACTAGTCTTTTGTCCTCTACGGGAAATTCTGTCTTTCAACTCTTTGTTTTAGGGGCTTATTTTTGCCTTTATGGTGTGTCCAATATCCGTGACGGTTTCTTATTTGAAAAGGAAATTGGGAAAAACCATCTCAAACGTCGTGTCAGAATGAGCTTACCTATTGCCCTAGCCGCTCTCATCCCTGCAAGTAATTTAGCAAAAATCAATAAATTCATGCAGGAAAATGCTGATGAGGAAGAGGAAATCTATCTTGGAATGGTGAAGTTTGGTAAGACAGCAGATCTTGAAATTTTCGTTCATACAGCGGAGACTTCTCTATTTTCAGCTATTGGTCATGTGGACCTTTGTTATCAAGGACGTGTGATTTCTTATGGAAACTATGATCCGTCATCTGAGACCTTATTTGGTATGGTTGGAGATGGTGTTTTATATTTTTGCGACCGTGATAAGTACATTGACTTATGTAAACGGGAGAGTCAAAAAACGCTATTTGGTTACGGAATAGATTTGACACCGGAAATGGAAGAAGCGGTTCAGGAAAAATTAGCTGAATTAAAACAACTAACGATTCCTTGGGAGCCAAGCGCAGATAAAATTAAAACGGAAGATGGTAAGGAAGACTACACCTACGCTTATAAAATCAGACATGAGACGGATGGGGAACTTTATAAATTTATCAAATCTAAGTTTAAATCCTACTTTGTCTTGTCCACAAACTGTGTGCTCTTGGCTGATACCATAGTCGGTCAAGCTGGAACAGATATCCTCTCACCAAAAGGATTTATCGCACCAGGAACTTATCAAGCCTACCTTGACCGAGAGTTTGAAAAACCAAATAGTATAGTCGTATCTAAACATGTTTATTAAGGAGAATTTATGAAGTTAGTTAGAAAATACACCCCGTTAATCCTTTTTATAGGGCTGGTTGCTCTTGTGATTCTGAATGCGTCGAGCTTTATATCAGGAGCAATCTCTTTCTTTGACGTGACTTCAACCTTGATTTATGGCGCTGTTATTGCTTTTGTGCTCAATGTTCCCATGAAAAAAATTGAACAATTGCTAGTCAAAATGAAGGTAAAGGCAGAGTTGCGTCGTCCGATTGCCATGGTACTTGTTTTCCTAGCTCTTATCTTAATCGTGATAGGTCTTTTGGTTTTGGTGCTACCAACCCTAGCTCAGACTATTAGTCAGCTGGGAACAGTCCTTTCAACAGTCCTGACTCAACTTGGGAAATTGCTAGACGGCTCGGAATTTGTAACCAAAGACATGTTGTCAACTATTGTATCAGGCATACAGGGACAGTCTAGTTCTATTAGCCAAGCCTTGATAGGTTTCTTATCGGGTCTGACTAGTAATATCGGCAATATTTTTTCAAGTTTGATGAATGCCTTTTTGATTATAGTCTTCACCTTTTCATTTTTATCCAGTAAGGAACATTTGGCAGCGATGACGAGCCGACTTCTGAAAGTCTTACTTTCAGAGAAGGTAGTGACAAAGTTGGCTTACATCGGACAAATAGGACTAGAAACTTATGATCAGTTTTTGATGAGTCAGCTAATTGAAGCAGTCATCATAGGAGTTATGGTAGCGGTTGGCTATAGCCTATTTGGACTACCCTATGGGGTAATGACAGGTATCTTTGCAGGAGTGCTGTCTTTCATTCCTTATGTTGGTCCTATGATTGCTTGTGTGCTAGGAGCGATTTTTATCTTTACAGTCAGTCCAAGTCAAGCTTTACTGTCTATCCTTCTTTATCAAATTATACAGCTGATTGAGGGAAACCTTATCTATCCCAAAGTTGTGGGTCAATCTATCGGCTTACCAGCTCTCTTCACACTTGCAGCAGCTAGTATTGGAGGAAATCTATTTGGCTTACTTGGAATGATATTCTTTACACCCATATTTGCTGTTATCTATCGATTGGTTAAAGAATTTGTCGTTGCAAAGGAAAATCAGGTAGATTGAGAAAGACTGAATTTAATAAGATATACTAAGAAGAGAGTGAAAGATTCTCTTCTCTTTTATTTCTAAATGACTTGCTCTTGTTCTGTTGCGAAAATTTATGAATTCATAATAGCCCATTTTAATCTCTATGCGGATTGGCCATGTAATATGGGCACAAATTAGTATAGTTTAGTTAATTATAGACTAGCTCTGTACTGTAAAAAACAGTTGGTCTTATCAAATATTGCTAGCAATTGATTGAGAATAAATGATAAGTTTGATAAGGTTGGAAAACCTTTATAATGATTTGCTACAAAAAGTTATTTGACATCAAAAAAGCCTTGAAATCAAGGCTTTTTCCTGTTGATTTAGATGCCCCCTACATGAATTTGTAAGAACTTTTCATATTGAAAATAAACAAAAGTGTTGAAATATAGCTGATTTTAGGGAAATACTTTTAGGTGTTTTCACTGTCAGGCTTTAAAAACGTGGCAAAAGTGGGGCAAAAACGAATGACTCACATTTGGTTTGAAAATCTATAATACCTAATGATTATGCCATACTAGATATATAGTGTTGTTATAAATAAATGTCAGTGCGAGTTCAAATCGGAGGATAAAATGGAAAAACAAATTAATGAAAAAAAAGCCTTGGAAAACCAAGGCTTTTTTAATGCTATAAACTCATTAAAATAACTCCCAGTTAGATTTGGAATATTTTTTATTCTGTGTCATATAAAAATAAATAAAATGAATGGCTATAGCTAGAGCTAAAATGGTTGTTATACTCACTACTATTATAGGATTAGAAGCAAAGATTAAAGAGAGAATAAAGGCAGCCAGATAGAGTGTCGCTTGGACACAGTAGTAACTTTTCGAATAGCGAAGATAGTGTTTGTTATAGGGCCCATTTACTAGGACAGCAGCTTGAAAGAGGCCAAATCCGATATAAGAGAAGCTGGTTGCAAAGAGACGATTAGCTTCAGGATTCAGAAGAAAACTCATCGATACAGTTATCATCATAAGCCCAATGAAAATAGGATAGTGACTGTAAATTAGAAATAGCCCCTTTTGATTAGATTTTTCATCAATAGCATGGTCGAATTGACCAAAATAAAACAAGAACAGAGAAATCATAATAATGAAATAAAGAACCGAATAAATCGAGAAATTCTCGATTGTAAAGAAGTTAGCTAGCTCCGTAATCATCTCTCCAAACATAATAATGACAAGAAGGGAGATGCGCTCGATTAAATGGGGGAGATTTACCTGGTAATGCTTATCTTTATTAAGCAAGATACTTGGCATAATAAATGTTAGCAGAATACTAGCAAATAAGATATAGACTCTAAGGTAAATAGGAAGAAGAGCTGCTAAATAGAATCCTAAACTTCCTAGACCTGTTATCCATAGAAAACCTTTGATACTTTCCCGATTAACATCATCGGTTGATTTTCTAAAAAATTCAACCAAATATTGAAAAAATAAGGTAAGGGTTAATGTACCAATAGCCCAACAGAGATAATGAAAATATTGTTGCCAATCAGGTCCAATCATATTGGCTATAAAGAGTAAAATTCCCATTTTGATAAACATGATTACTATGTTAAATAAAGAGTTCTTTCCATAGCGATTGGTATAATCGGTTTGAATCATCCAGGAATCGATGAGAAACAAAATAGCAATGAAAAAATCAAGGAAAGAATTCCAAGTCAAAATACCGTTATGAAGATGGTCGATTAAAGTAGTTACTTTTGAAATTGCAAAAACAAAAACTAAGTCATAAAAAAGTTCGGAAAATTCTACACGTTTATGTTTAATAAGAGTTTTCATCTTAAGACCTTTCTATTTTAGAAGTACAATTTATTATAACAGAAAATGGTAATGAGAGAAAAGGAGATGCTTAAATAATTTCATGTAGCGTGAATTGTCAAAACCTTGGAGCACATTTTCACGTACCAGCTTACAGGCGGAGTGTTTGGTGATTGATAATGAAGTACGTGTATTCTGAGGCAAAAGATTTCGAGACTCCATTACGTAACTCCCATCTATAAATAAAAAATGATAGTTTCATCATAGCAAATCTAAAGAAACACGCTAAAAAGCAACCCTGACGAGTTGCTTAAAATCCTATTAAAAATTAACTGTGTCAGGATCATTCTGAGTTTTGGTGCCTTGAATCTTATCCAAGACTGCCATATCTTCCTCTGATAAGTCGAAGTCGAAGATATCCAAGTTACCTTTTATATTTTTAGGTGTCACAGACTTAGGTAGTGGCAAGAAACCTTTTTGGAGGCTCCAACGCAGAGCAATTTGTGCCACAGATTTACCGTTACGTTCAGCCACTGCTTCAACATCTTCATTTCCAAAAATGCTACCTGTACCTAGTGGACTATAGGCTTCAAGAAGGATATCGCGCTCTTGGCAATAGTCAACTAAGTCTTCTTGGTCACAACCTGGAGCCAAGAGGATTTGATTGACATGTGGAACAATTTTAGCTGTTTCAAAAAGAGCTTCTAGGTGATGTTGCATAAAGTTTGACACACCGATAGCACGCACCTTACCTTCTTTGTAGGCTTCTTCCATAGCCTTCCATGCACCCGCATTGCCAGCCTTCCAAGCATCATTCTCACGAAGCGCCTTTGGATTAGGCCAATGGATAAGCAAAAGATCCAAATAATCCACACCAAGTCTTTCGAGAGACTCATCGATAGAAGTCTTAGCCAACACGTAATCGTGCTTATCATTCCAAAGTTTGGTAGTTAGGAAAATATCCTCACGTGCCAAATTACTATCAGCAATCGCCTTACCTACAGAAACCTCGTTACCGTAAATTTGTGCGGTATCAATATGTGTGTAACCCGCCTTAAGTGCGAAGCTAACGCTGTTATAGGCTTCTTCGCCTTCAGCAATTTGCCAAGTTCCAAAACCAATTTTAGGAATAGTAACCCCATTTGCAAGTGTATATGTTTCCATGATTTTCACCTTATCTTTTTTTAATAGTACTATCTTAAAAAAGATAAGACAAAAATGCAAAGATTTGCTACGGCTATTATTAAGAATAGTTCCTTACTTCTTTTTCCGCTGTTCGTAACAGCTTTTGGAGATATTATTACTTGGGAAGAGAATGAATTTGTTGGTATTGTAAAATACAATCTTCAAAACTGCGACATTATTATCAAGAGCTTGAAATATTTTCTTCAGTATTTAGATAACTCATATGTGACTGATAACTTTGAACTGGATTTATATAGACAGGCTGTGTTAAAACATGGTCCCTTGTCTTATAACCAATGTTTCGGTTTTGTTCCTTTACTAGCCTTGGGAGGCGTAAAAGATGTGGATCATATGGATAAGGTGAAAAACTTGGAACACATTTACCTCATGTACCAACTCACAGGCGGAGTGTTTGACTATTGATAAAAAAGAACCACCCTCGCGGTGGTTTTTTCGATGAAAACGAGATGTTAGATAAATAGCGAGTCTTTGGATGAGACTCTCTAATTTGGTGAATATAAATTATTTGGTACAAAATTTGGTACAAAAAACAAAATGACAAGCAAAAAAGCCTTATAAATCAAGGCTTTTTCCTGTTGTATGTAGATGCCCCCTGCATGAATTTGTATGAATTTTTCATATTGAAAATAATCAAAAATGTTGAAATATAAGTTATTTTTAGAAGATACTTGGAGCGTTTTTAAATATAATTATTTCAAAATGGGGCAAAAGTGGGGCAAAAACGAATGACTCACATTTGGTTAGAAAACCTATAATACCTATATATGTTGACCCTCGTATCCAGACGAACCATAACTCTATAAGCTTTGATTCAGGAGACCAGTGTACCTATGATAAATCATCAGTGCCTATTATTAGAGAATATAGAAAAGTCATGTAAATTAGCTACAAATTTACATGACTAACATAAAAAGCGAACAAACAGAAGTTTAAGTGCCAGAAAACTCCGTTTGGTCGCTTTTTTATTAATTTAAACCATTTATTTAAATAGCTTAATAGTAAAGATTTTCAAAAATCGAAATCTTTTTACCTCAGTCTCTTCAGTCTGTTAATTTTTTTTCGAAAATTTCTCTTTAATATTAGCTTTCAATTTATCAAATTTTTCACGACGAGCTTCTTTTTTATCCGCAATTAAGCGAGCTTTAGCTTGATGCTCTAAATCTTCTTGAATTTTGAGAGCTGACTCTATCTCTGCCGCAACAGTAGCGACATCCCATCTAGCAATGTCAACCTGATACTTTTCAAAAATAGCATTTAAAACAGATTCATCATTTTCTTGTACAAGTGCAATAATAGCTACTTCGCCATTAGTCAACTTTTTACTAACGGTTGTAATTAATGCCGAATTGATCAATTCTTTGTCTGAACCAACGGAGGCGCCAATTGCTCCACCAGTAGCAAAACCAAAGAGAACACCTAGTGGTCCACCTAAAATTCCGATTAAACTACCAATTAATCCGCCTTCGAAATAATCATCTCCTAGGGAATTCATCAAGTCAAAGCTATCTTTGACGTTAATAACACCATTTTCAGCTTTTACAATTGAAGCCTGAGCTAATTTTGTATTTTCAGTTTGAACAAACTGTTTTAATTCTGAAAAGGCCTGAAAGGCTTCACTTTCAATATGAAAAATTGAGACAACAACATTTTCCATGGGCTTACACTCCTTTATTACTTTATAGAGATAGAATAAAATCTCCTATATTGTATAATAGTACAAAATACTGCTATACAAGGCGAATTGTAGCATACAATAATCTTTTATGTAATATACAATATATTACATAAAAGATTAAAGTTTTATTACAAAACTTATATTCTATAAATTAGGCAATTTTAAAATTTTGATTAAAAAGAAAGATTTAGATAGAGCTGTTGGTAGACTTAGGAAATTTTAAGAACATGCATTAGTTAAATTAAATGGTTCTTTTCAATTAAGTTTTAACTTCTATCTGGTAAGTAAAAGGAAAAATAATACCCGTGGTGCTAGTTAAACTCAAAATACAAGAAAAGCCTAAAAGGACTATACTGTAAATGATAAAACAAAACAGGAGGATAGTCCAAATGAGCCACTTACATTAGTCCTGTGAAATACAGAACTAAATCCTTCACTTAAATTACTTGTCTAACTTTTTGGGGTAAGTACCAACAGTGCTTTTTTTTTTGTTGAAATCGCAAAGAATCTAAGCTTTCTTTTTGCAGATAACATTCGCTCTTTTATTTTCAGTATGATTGAGTCGATGCCCCGTTCTCGACCGGTTATTATTGCAACTTATCGAATGCTAGAGCACTATGCCATCACTTTTTGGAAGAATACTTAGAGCAATTCTACGTAGAATGGAATGCGAAAAAGTGATAATTAAAGAGACGAAAAAGCTGAGAATATGATTTCCCAGCTTTTTTGAATGCGATAGAAATAGCAACTAGACTATTTACGAAAGGCCTCAATAATGTAGGTGAAGCCAGTAACTAAAAATGAAAAGGCAATGACATAAACGACAAAGACACCTGTAGCCACTGGATTGAACAGAATCACTAGACCTAGTAAAAATACAAGCAAGGCTACCCACGTGATATTGCTACCAATAATAGGGAAAATCAATCCTAGACGTTTGCCTTTAAAGAAAGCAATAATGGCTTCTACAATTAACCAAATTCCTACAATGGTCGGAATGACGACCGGCAGGGTCACAAAGCCATAAGCAACGAGGTAAAGAGCTAAGAGAAGACTAACAAACCCTTGGAAAAGATAAACAGGTGAGCGAAGCTCTTTTGGTGCAGAGAAATAGCCTAAAATAGCTGCTATAGAAGAAACCAGTAAATCAAATGCAATCCACCAGCTGTAAGCAACAAGATTAGCTACTGGGTTTGTAAATAGGAAAAGTCCTAAAAGGACAAAAACAACTCCTGCAAGGAATAGCAGTAAACGATTAGAAAATTTCATTTCAATCCCCCCTATATAGTATAGTCTGATAATAAGACTATTATATTTATTTTTATAGAAAATGTCAATAAAATAAATAAACAATTTGGAAGTTTCAGTCTGACTTACAAAAAGAAAAGGAGTTTCCACTCCTTTTCACAGATTGAAGACAAAATCCTTATAAAAGTGTCTTCTAAAGATTTTAACTTCAATCTGAAGCGAGGTTATCCTCGCTTTTTCTATTTATCAAACAATTCCTTATTTTCAATCAAGAGTTCTAGTGGAGATTTTTCTCTTGCTACAATAAAACCAGGTTCATATTGAGTATGAAATGTTCTTTTCTGAGAAGTTGGATCAATATACAACTCATCTCCATCTTCTGTGTATAGTTGGTTGCCTTTTGTTAGATAAAGTAAATCCTCTAAGTGCTGTCCATAAGTATGTAGGAAATGTTCGATGTATTTGACAGCTTTTAAGATCTCACTTACTTTGTCAGAGTATTCATTCGATTCAAGAACACTCTTTTCTAACTCAATTTCTTTACTAGTTCCAAATAGTTGGGTTGGAGTTGCATTAAAATATTCTGCTATCTTATCCAAATTTGCAAAGGTAGGATAGCTTTTTTGTTTTTCGTAGTCAGAGATGTCTGGAAAGATTGCTCATAAAAAAATGTGGGGCAAATGATGGGGCAAATGATGGGGCAAATCAGTTATAGACAAGCAAAAAAGCCTTATAAATAAAGGCTTTTTCCTGTTGATTTAGATGCCCCCTACAGGGCTCGAACCTGTGACCCATAGATTAAGAGTCTACTGCTCTACCAACTGAGCTAAGGAGGCAAATAAAAAGCTGTATTGGTGCCGAAACTTCACGGTTTGTATTGAACCCGCGCAATTAAGCAGGTGGGCAACTCGCTCTAACTGAAGCTGTTTCCGTGTGAGACGGCCTACATGCTGTTAGAAGACTTTTGTTTCCCTAATAATACAAAAAATAGTCGGTCAACACTTAAATGTGAAGTCGTACACCACAGCGTTTCTATGATTATATGATACCACTTTTTCAAAAAAAATCAAGGGAAAATTAAAAATTTTGAAAAGGATTTCATAAGTTTCGTAATTTATCAATGGTTTCCTTGCGTTGAGCCAGGGCACGTTCGTATTTTCCACTATCTTCTGGTGAGAAGTAGCTATGGTTGCGAATTTTTTCTGGCAAGTACTCTTGTTTGACCCAGTGACCTGGGTAGTTATGTGGATAGAGGTAGTTTTGGGCATTGCCTAATTCCTTGCTACCACTATAGTGGCCATCTCGCAGGTGACGTGGGATTGGTAGGTGACCTGAGGTTTTAAGGTCAGACAGAGCCTTGTCCATAGCTACATAGGCTGAGTTGGATTTTGGAGAAAGGGCCAAATCAATCACAACATTGGCAATGAGGATGCGGGCTTCGGGGAAACCGATCCTCTGTGCTGCATCCAGAGCAGTCACGGTATGAATCTGGGCTTCGGGATTGGCCAAACCGATATCTTCATAAGCAATAACAGTCAAACGACGAGCTAGGCTAGGAAGGTCACCGGCCTCTATCAAGCGAGCAGCATAGTGGAGACTAGCGTCCACATCTGATCCGCGAATAGACTTTTGAAGGGCAGATAGAACATCATAGTGTCCGTCTCCATCCTTGTCCATAGTAATGTAACTCCGTTGCAGACTATTTTCCATGATGTCAAGCGTGATATGACGTATACCTTTGTCATTAGCTGGAGTGGAGAGAACTGCCAAATCCAGCGAGTTAAAGGCAGAACGGAGATCACCGTTGGTAGATGTTGCGATAAAATCAAGGGCATCATCATCTAACTCAACAGGGAAATCAAAGCCTCGTTCAGGGTCAGTCAGGGCGATTTGAATGGCCTCTTTGACATCTTGGTTAGACAAGGGTTCCAACTCAAAAATCTGAACACGGCTACGAATGGCTGGCGTGACAGAAAAGAAAGGATTTTCAGTCGTCGCTCCAATCATAATGACCAGTCCACTTTCCAAGAGAGGCAAGAGGAAGTCTTGTTTAGTCTTGTCAAGACGATGAATCTCGTCCAGTAGCAGTACAAGGCCACCTGAGAATTTAGCTTCTTCAGCAATTTCTTGGAGACGTTTTTTACTATCAACAGTTGCATTGAAGGTTCGAAAGGCATATTTGGTCGTTCCAGCGATGGCCGAAGCGATACTGGTTTTTCCGATACCCGGAGGCCCATAGAGAATCATGGAAGACAGGCGGTTAGCCTCTACCATGCGGCGGATGATTTTTCCTGGGCCTACCAGATGCTCTTGACCGATGACCTGGTCGATGGTTTTGGGGCGCATACGAAGCGCGAGATTGTCTGGCATAGCAGTCCTTTCTAACATGGATTTTCTGATACGAATGTGGTAATATGGTAGTATCTATTTTAGCATATTTCCGAGTATTCGGGGCGATTTAAGAGTCGTATAGAAAGAGGACAACATGGCAACATACGGATTTTTAGATGTTTTACAAGAAGAGTTGGACAAGAACTTTCCTTTTGACTATGAGATTAGCTGGGACAAACGCAATCATGCAGTTGAAGTGAGTTTTCTGCTAGAGGCGCAAAATCCTGCAGGAGTGGAGATGCTAGATGAGGATGGAGAGGTGTCATCAGACGATATCCTCTTTGAAGAAGCGGTGCTTTTTTATAACCCTGCCAAGTCAACAGTTAATGCAGAAGAGTATCTCACAGTCATCCCTTATCTGCCGAAGAAAGGTTTTTCTCGTGAATTTTTAGCTTATTTTGCACTATTCCTCAAAGATACTGCAGAGGTTGGACTAGATGCCCTCATGGACTTTTTGGAAGACCCAGAAGCAGAAGAATTCGTCATGGAATGGAACCAAGAAGTCTTTGAAGAAGGGAAAGTCGGTTTGGAAGAAGGAGAGTTTTACCCTTATCCGAGATATTAGGAGTCTAGCATGGAGCTAGAGATTTCTGATTTCACAGGCTGCAAGATTGCCTTACTTTGTGGAGATAGTGTCCTAACTATTCTGCGTGATGACAAGCCCAGCATTCCTTGGCCCAATATGTGGGAGTTGCCAGGTGGAGGTCGTGAAGGGGACGAAACTCCTTTTGAGTGCGTAGCGCGTGAAGTTTTTGAAGAGTTAGGGATTCATCTAACTGAAGATAACCTGCTTGGGAGTAAGGTCTACCCAAGTATGCTTTTTGAGAGGAAGCAGTCGGTCTTTATGGTTAGTCAGTTAAGTCAAGAACAATTTGACAGTATCGTCTTTGGAGATGAAGGCCAGGGCTATAAATTGATGAGCATTGATGAATTTCTTGGCTCAGATAAGGTTGTACCTCAGTTGCAAGAGAGATTAAAAGATTATTTAAAAGTAAGTGATTAGAAAGGACGGTTCGGTTAAATTTCTAAACTGAACCCGCCCTAAACACTGTGCCAAAAAGATAAACTTCTCTTAAACATAAGTGTCTTAAGAGAGTTTCCTATTTTGGCTTTGTGTTTTATGGGCTTGGTATCTTAATTATGGAAACATGGCAAGAGTTAAAAGTAACGGTTAAGCGTGAGGGGGAGGAGCTAGTCTCTAACCTCCTGATTGAGCTAGGCGCCCAAGGGGTTGCAATCGAAGACAGCATGGACTATGTGGGTAATGTGGACCGCTTTGGTGAGATTTTTCCTGAGGTGGAGCAACAGGAAGAAATCGTGGTGACAGCCTACTATCCTGAAACGGTGGATGTGGCAGCGGTTGAAGCGGACTTGCAGGCTCGCTTGGCAGAATTGACAGATTTTATGGATCTGGGAGAGGTCAAGATGGGCACGACTGCCTTGGCTGAGGAAGACTGGGCCGACAACTGGAAGAAATACTATGAACCAGCTCGCATTACCCATGACTTGACCATCGTGCCATCATGGACGGACTATGAAGCGACGGCGGGCGAAAAGATTATCAAGCTAGATCCAGGTATGGCCTTTGGGACAGGTACGCATCCAACCACTAAGATGAGTCTTTTTGCCTTGGAGCAGGTCCTTCGTGGTGGTGAAACGGTGATCGATGTGGGGGCAGGTTCAGGGGTTCTTTCCATTGCTAGCTCTCTACTTGGTGCTAAGGAAATCTTTGCCTATGACCTAGATGATGTAGCAGTTCGGGTCGCTCAGGAAAATATTGAACTCAATCCAGGCATGGAAAACATCCATGTAGCAGCAGGAGACTTGCTTAAGGGTGTTGAGATTGAAGCAGATGTGATTGTAGCTAATATCTTGGCGGATATCCTCATTCATCTGACAGAGGATGCTTATCGTTTGGTTAAGGACGAAGGCTACCTCATCATGAGTGGGATTATCAAGGACAAGTGGGACATGGTGCGCGAGTCGGCTGAGTCAGCTGGATTTTTCCTTGAAACCCATATGATCCAAGGGGAGTGGAATGCCTGTGTCTTCAAGAAGACCAAGGATATTTCTGGTGTGATTGGAGGTTAGAATGCAACAGTATTTTGTCAAAGGCAGTGCTAGCTCACCAGTCACTATCGAGGACAAGGAAACCAGCAAGCACATGTTTCAGGTTATGCGCTTAAGAGAAGATGACCAGGTGACTCTAGTCTTTGAGGATAGCATCAAGCGCTTGGCACGCGTGATAAATGTAGAGGATCGTCAGTTTGAGTTGATTGAAGAACTAGCTGACAATGTAGAACTACCAGTCCAAGTGACCATCGCATCAGGCTTTCCCAAAGGAGATAAGCTGGAGTTTATCACTCAAAAAGTAACTGAATTAGGTGCTAGCCAGATATGGGCCTTCCCTGCAGACTGGTCCGTTGCAAAATGGGATGGCAAGAAACTGGGCAAAAAGGTCGAAAAACTAGAAAAAATCGCCCTCGGTGCAGCTGAGCAAAGCAAGCGGAATTTGGTCCCAAACATCACCCTTTTTGAAAAAAAAGCAGATTTTCTATCTCAGCTGGACCAGTTTGACTCTATCGTGGTAGCCTATGAAGAGTCAGCCAAAGAAGGCGAATCAGCAGCGCTCATACAAGCAGTCACTGGTCTTGAAAAAGGAGCCAAATTGCTCTTTATCTTTGGACCAGAAGGTGGTCTATCTCCTGCAGAAATTGAAAGTTTTGAAGAAAAGGGAGCAGTCCTGGCAGGACTTGGTCCTCGTATTTTGCGAGCAGAAACAGCACCACTTTATGCCTTATCAGCCATCAGTGTTTTATTAGAATTAGAGAAATAAGAGGAAAAAGATGGAACAAAAACACCGTTCAGTATTTCCTGGAAATGAACTTTGGGACTTAACAGCCCTATATCAAGACCGTGAGGATTTCTTGCGTGCGATAGAGAAGGCGCGTGAAGATATTAACCAGTTTAGTCGTGACTATAAGGGCAATCTTCACACTTTTGAAGATTTCGAGAAGGCCTTTGAAGAATTGGAGCAAATCTATATTCAGATGAGCCATATCGGGAATTACGCTTTTATGCCTCAGACGACAGACTATAGCAATGAAGATTTTGCCAATATCGCCCAAGCTGGAATGGACTTTGAAACAGATGCCAGCGTAGCCTTGACCTTCTTTGATGATGCCTTGGTAGAAGCAGACGAAGAAGTCTTGGACCGTTTGGGTGACTTGCCACATTTGACTGCAGCTATTCGTCAGGCCAAAATCAAAAAAGCCCACTATCTTGGGGCTGATGTGGAGAGGGCCTTGACCAATCTGGGTGAAGTTTTCTACAGTCCACAGGATATCTATACTAAAATGCGAGCTGGGGACTTTGAAATGGCTGATTTTGAAGCCCATGGAAAAACCTACAAAAACAGTTTTGTGACCTATGAAAATTTCTACCAAAACCACGAGGATGCTGAGGTTCGTGAGAAATCCTTCCGTTCTTTCTCAGAAGGACTTCGTAAGCACCAAAATACAGCTGCGGCAGCCTATCTTGCTCAGGTTAAATCTGAGAAATTGTTGGCAGATATGAAAGGTTATGATTCAGTATTCGACTATCTTTTGGCTGAGCAAGAAGTAGACCGTGCCATGTTTGACCGCCAGATTGACCTCATCATGAAGGACTTTGCGCCAGTTGCTCAGCGATATCTCAAGCATGTTGCCAAAGTGAATGGTCTTCAAAAGATGACCTTTGCAGACTGGAAATTGGACTTGGACAGCGCCCTTAATCCTGAAGTGACCATTGATGATGCCTATGATTTGGTCATGAAGTCGGTAGAACCTTTGGGACAAGAATATTGTCAGGAAGTTGCTCGCTATCAAGAAGAACGCTGGGTGGACTTTGCTGCCAATAGCGGTAAGGATTCTGGTGGCTATGCGGCGGATCCATATCGCGTGCATCCTTATGTTCTCATGAGCTGGACAGGTCGTTTGAGCGATGTTTATACCTTGATTCATGAAATCGGGCATTCTGGTCAATTCATCTTTTCGGATAATCACCAAAGCTACTTCAATGCTCACATGTCTACTTACTATGTCGAAGCGCCGTCAACCTTCAATGAATTGCTGTTAAGTGATTACTTGGAACACCAATCTGATGACCCACGTCAGAAACGCTTTGCCTTAGCTCATCGCTTGACGGACACCTACTTCCATAATTTCATCACCCACCTCTTGGAAGCCGCCTTCCAGCGCAAGGTTTATACATTGATTGAAGAAGGGGAAACCTTTGGAGCAAGCAAACTCAACAGCATTATGAAGGAAGTCTTGACAGAGTTCTGGGGTGATGCTATTGAGATTGATGATGATGCGGCTTTGACTTGGATGCGCCAAGCTCACTACTATATGGGTTTGTATAGCTACACCTACTCAGCCGGACTTGTCATCTCGACTGCGGGTTACCTCCATCTGAAACATTCGGAAACTGGAGCTGAAGACTGGCTCAATCTCCTCAAATCAGGTGGTAGCAAGACACCACTTGAGTCAGCCATGATTATAGGTGCGGATATTTCAACAGACAAACCACTCCGTGATACCATCCAGTTCTTGTCTGACACGGTTGATCAGATTATCGCCTACAGTGCAGAGTTGGGAGAGTAGGTGTAAAGTAATAGAGAGGTGGGTGATTGCTTTGCTGATGATCTTTGGATGGTTGACAGTCATTGTCTTTGGATTATTTGTAGCTATTTTCAAAAAAGCCGTTGGAGGCCGTGATTTCAAAACTGAACTGAAAGTAGAGCTGGTATTGCTTGTGCTTTACTTCATTTTTGTACCATATTCTCTTTCATTAAAAATTCGATGTTTAAGAAATAAAAAGTCATCTATGAATGGCTTTTTGATCAGTGACTAGAAAAGCAGAGGTGCTAGGGATGTATCAAGAATTACAAAGTAAAGTGACAGAAGAAAAATCAAGCTATAGTCGGGAAGAAATTTGGAAAGAATTACATAAGCGATCTCCTGAAACACATCCAGATGATAATCCGTCAATCTTAAAATATAGTGACGGTGTTCCAAAATTACTTGAAAATGGTTATGTTCAATAGTAAAATAAAAGTGATCAAGGGAGACGTAAATCACTATGAATAAAACTTTAAAAACATCACTCGTATTACTATTAACGGTTTTCGCCCTTGCGGCTTGCGGACAAAACAATTCAGCAGGAAGCGCAGCGCAAACTTCACAAACAGCTCAAGAAACCACGACTGCTCCAACAACACAAGTAGCGTCCAATAAACAAAATACAACAGAAGCTCTGCCAAAAGACGGTGTACAAAGATTCAAGCGTATAGATAAAGGTGGATCAACATTTCTTATCTACTACTTCAAGGATGACATCGTCTATAAACAGATTGGTATTTACTTTTATAACCCTAAAGGATTAGGCAAATCTGAAGAAGAGGTTGTTCAACTTCTGAACAAAAGTCAAGAGCTTTATAAGGATGTAACTGGAATAACCTCTAAAGTTGAGAAGGAAGATGGAGAATACATTCAAACCGTAATATATGATTACCAAACTATGGACTGGAAAGAGTTACATCGACGCGATCCAAATCAATTTCCTGCGACCAAACCAAAACCAGTGAAAATTAGTGAAGCTGCAGCTAAATTACAAGAAAAAGGTTATGTTGAATATACAGAATAAACTCAACCAAATAAACAGCACCAAAGACACTCCTTAGCCGTCCTTGGTGCTGTTTGTCCTGACTAGCCTCGGGTAACCAAAAGTGCAAAGACCTGCAATTTTCCAAGCACTTTTCTTGAATCCCTCCCCTTCTTTTGATAGACTAATAGGTAGTTGAAAAAAAGGAGACTAATTATGAAAAAATTTGTTGCTGAATTAATCGGTACATTTATGCTTGTGTTCATCGGAACAGGAGCTGTTGTTTTTGGAAATGGTGTTGAAGGACTTGGACACCTTGGGATTGCTCTTGCTTTTGGTTTAGCAATCGTAGTCGCAGCCTTCTCAATTGGAACTGTTTCAGGTGCTCACTTGAACCCAGCTGTTTCTATCGCTATGTTTGTAAACAAACGTTTGTCATCTTCAGAGCTTGTAAACTACATTCTTGGTCAAGTAGTTGGTGCTTTCCTTGCATCTGGAGCTGTATTCTTCCTCTTGGCAAATTCAGGTATGTCAACTGCAAGTCTTGGTGAAAATGCCTTGGCAAATGGTGTAACTGTCTTTGGTGGTTTCTTGTTTGAAACAATTGCAACTTTCTTGTTTGTTTTGGTGATCATGACTGTAACTTCAGCAAGTAAAGGTAATGGGGCAATTGCTGGTTTGGTGATTGGTTTGTCATTGACTGCTTTGATCCTTGTTGGATTGAATATTACTGGTCTTTCAGTAAACCCAGCTCGTAGCTTGGCTCCTGCTGTATTGGTAGGTGGCGCAGCCCTTCAACAAGTTTGGATTTTCATCCTTGCACCAATCGTTGGTGGAGTTCTTGCAGCTCTTGTTGCTAAAAACTTCCTTGGAACTGAAGAATAATTGAAACGCAAAAAGCCTACTCTTCACATTGGAGAGTAGGCTTTTTTGTATATTAAAATCCCCCACGATAAGAGGTGAGGGATTTTATAATTAACTCAATTCAGCAACGATAGCTTTGATTTGTTCAGCTGTGTGAACACCTGCAACTTGTTTAACGACTTGTCCATCTTTCTTGAAGAGAAGAGTAGGGATAGACATGATTCCAAATGCACGAGCTGTGTTTGGATTTTCGTCAACGTCCATTTTAACGATTTTCAAGACATCTTCTGAAAGTTCTTCAGACAATTTGTCCAAGATTGGACCTTGCATACGACATGGACCACACCAAGTTGCCCAGAAGTCTACCAAGACCAATCCGTCTTTTGTTTCTTGTTCAAATGTTGCATCTGTAATTGCTTTTGCCATAGTATTTCTCCTTTTTAGTTATATTGGCTTAAATCTTGTTTCATGAGATAGAAGAAAACATCCCCATAAGTCCCATGGTAGTCCAGAACATGACCATTGTAGGTTAGTTTTTGGACAGGGTAATAGTCGGCGACACCAATCAGGCAGGCATGTTGAGAACGTTCAAATTCTTCGTATGACTCGAAGGTCATTGTTCTCTCTTGCTTGCTGGCATCTAAATAAGTGATTTCAATCATAGGATTCTCCTTTGTTAAATCATGTCTTCATTTTACTCCTCAGAAAAAGGAATGTCAAGAAAATTGATTGCGCACGCAAGTTTTTTAAAAAACTTTAAGATAACCAACTTGCTTTTGTTTCAAGACTTTCTTCGACTGCTTTTTGTAGATAAGCAAGAGCCGTCTGGCCCTCCTTAGTGAGGCAGATAAAACTAGCTCGCTTGTCTTGGTCACAACATCTCCGACTAAGTAAACCGCAGTTTTTTGCTTCTAGGCGTGCCACCATCCGTGATACAGCGCTAGGGCTCAGATGAAGTTTATCTGGCAAGTCAATCTGTCTCAAAGATTTTTCTTGAGCCTGATTTAAAAAGTGCAAGAGGTAGAATTCTTTGAGCGTTAGACTTTGTTCGCTTTGCTCAGCGATCGTTTGCTCTAAAATAGCTTCTAATTCTACTTGTCGGCGGTTGAAGTCAAACCATTTATCTAAGTAAGTCACGTCAATCTCCTTTCCTATATAATAGTTGTAAATAGCTTTATACATCTAAGATGCTTGCGCACGCAATTAGTATACAACTTTTTCCATGAGATAGCAAGAAGGATGTTTCTTGTGTATTTCCTTGAAATTTTCTGAAAAAAGAGTAAACTGGTATGCAGAAAGTCTATTTGTGGAGTATACGATGAAGTTATATGTTCAGTTAATGATTCTCTTTGTCATTTCACTGATTGGTGAGGGAATCTCTAGCTTTTTCCATTTGCCTATTCCTGGAAGCATTATCGGTTTGATTATTTTATTTTTGGCTTTGCAGTTCAAGTGGTTGCGGGTACGTCATGTCAACATGGTTGGGAATTTTCTTCTGGCCAACATGACCATTCTCTTTCTACCTCCTGCAGTTGGGATTATGGAGAAATTTGATGTGATTGCTCCCTATTTATTGCCCATTGTCTTGATTGTCTTTTTTGCAGCAGTTATCAATATTATCTTGATTGCACTGGTCGTTCAGTTTATCAAAAAGCGTTATGAAGGTGATTACGAAGAAAGAGGTGCCAAATGAGCGAATTTGTATCCAATCCACTTTTTGGGATAGCCTTGTCTATTTTGGCTTATCTTGGAGGCATGATTATCTTTAGACGGTACCCTCATCCTCTGACCACTCCCTTGCTGCTAGCAACTTTATTTATCATTGTTTTTCTAAAACTGACTGGTATTTCTTATGTTGCCTATTATCAAGGTGGGGTCTACCTCAATAACTTGATTGTTCCTTCAACAGTAGCTTTAGGAATTCCTCTTTATAAGAGTTTTCACCTCATGAAACACCATGTTAGAAGTATTCTACTCAGTAGTTTCCTTGCTGTTGTTGTAAATACAGTTTTTACAGCTTTAGTTGCAAAATTTTTCGGTATGGATTTCTTCTTGGCGATTTCGCTTTTCCCAAAGTCTGTAACGACGGCCATGGCAGTTGGAATTACGGATAAGCTACAAGGAATAGCGACGATCACCTTGGTAGTTGTGGTAGCGACTGGTATTTTGACTAGCGTTATCGGACCGACACTCTTAAAATGGCTAAAAATTGACGATCCAGTAGCTGCCGGTTTGGCTCTAGGAGGAACAGGTCACGCCGTTGGAACAGGGACCGCTTTTCGCTACGGATCAGTTGCAGGTGCCATGGCTGGTTTGGCAATCGGTGTCACAGGTCTGCTTTATGTCTTTATCAGTCCAATTGTAGCTGGTATAATATTGAGTTAAAGGTCAAGTATCTCTTGGCCTTTTATCTGTTTAACAATAAAAATCCCCAGCAAAAATTCATTTGCTAGGGGTTTTTTATTATTGAAGGTTAACTTTATTCTTCAAGATGTAGTAGGTGCCGATATAGTAGACAACAATCAAAATGATATCTTTAATGATTTCATAAGTGAGAAAAGAGCTGTAATTTATACTAATATTTAAGAAAAGATCGCTAAATCCAATGAGAGTGTGAATCACAATATAGGCCACAACAGCTAGAGCTGTACGGTATTCATCAAATAGTTGACCGATAGAAATAGACAAGTAGATACAAAGGATGCTGGCAAGGGTATTTAAGACATAAGTTGTCAGGCTTAACCATAAATTGCCTAGATAGTAGTCGAAAAGATCCTTGAATAAGGTTGATATGAAGACATCAGGGCTAATCATGGCAATGATGATGTAAAGACTCAAAAGAAAGACCACTGTACTTGTCAAAGACCAGACAAAGGCTCCAAGGATTTTAGCAGAGAGAATCTGGTGTTCAGATACTGGAAGGGTTAGGGTTAGATAGCCACGACGGTCATAGACACTTCCCTTAAATCGTTGAATGATCAAAATTAAGGTTGAAATACTCAGAGTAATAACGAGGCCCCCAAAAACCAGAGCTAGAAAGAATAACATGAGAGCACCTTTGTCTTGATAATAGGTACTTGATAAGGCACTACCGTGAATTCCTATGATGACAGATAGGGATAGTACAGCTGCATAGAGGGCAAAAAACCATTTGTTGACATTTTTAAATTCATAACGAACTAAATTCCAAAACATAAGAATCTCCTTTACCTAAGCTTTGAATTCGTGACGGAAGAGTTGGTCAATCGACTCTCCAGATTCGTAGCGAATATCATCTACATTTCCTTGACGGACGATTTTTCCATCCTTGAGGAAAATAATCTCATCCAAGATTGGCTCGATGTCTGAAATCAAATGAGTTGAAATCAAGACAGTCGAAGTTGGGGAGTAGCTGTTGATGATGGTGTTCAAGATATAGTCACGGGCTGCAGGGTCGACTCCTCCGATGGGCTCGTCAAGGACATATAAGCGAGCATCACGACTCATGACAAGAATCAATTGGACCTTCTCTTTGTTCCCTTTTGAGAGCTTTTTAAGGCGACTGTTTTCATCGATACCCAGATCACGAAGTAAGTGTTGAGCACGATCAAGATTGAAATCCTTGTAGAAGGTTTTGAAGAAGGTAAGAGCTTCTTTGACCTTCATTTGCTCGTTAAGGTAGGTCGTATCAGGTAGATAAGACACAATGGCTTTTGTTTCGGGACTAGGCTCTGTATTGTTGATAAGAATACGTCCTTCATCAGGTTGTAACAAGCCGTTGATTAGTTTAATCAGGGTTGTCTTTCCAGAACCATTTGGGCCAAGGAGACCAACAATCTTACCAGCTGGGATTTCAAAGGAAACATTTTTAAGGGCAGGATTTGGTCCATAGGATTTTGAAACATTTTCAAATTCTAATAAGGTCATAGTCTAAACTCCTTCAATATAATCTCTCAAAACAGTAGGTAGTTCTTCTTTTTCATAGCCAAATTCTACCATGGCTGTGACAAACTGTTGCAGTTGTTCTTCGGATAGTTGTTTGCGGGATTGGAAAATCAAGTCCAAGTCCTCTGTGACAAAGCGGCCAGCAGTCCGCTTGCTGTATACGAAACCTTCTCTTTCCAGGTCTGATAGGGCACGTTGGATGGTGTTTGGATTGACACCAGCTTCACTAGCCAATTCTCTAACAGTTGGCAGTTGTTGACTAGGCTCAAGTTTGTGGGAAATAATTTGCAGTTTGATTTTGTCCATAATCTGCAAATAGATGGGTTTGTTGTTATCAAATGTCCAGGACATCACGGTCTCCTTTCTATTTTTTTCTTGTGTTAATTAAATAGTACAACTAAACAAAAAACTTGTCAAGCCAAAAGGAGAATTATTTTGGGAATTGCTCAAAAAATGGTATAATGAAAAGAAAACGACAAGGAGGGGAAGGCATGCGTTGTCCAAAGTGTGGCGCTACTAAATCAAGTGTTATCGATAGCCGTCAGGCTGAAGAAGGAAATACGATTAGAAGAAGACGTGAGTGCGAAGAATGCCAACATCGTTTTACGACCTATGAACGTGTAGAAGAAAGAACGCTAGTTGTGGTCAAAAAGGATGGCACACGGGAGCAGTTCTCGAGAGATAAAATCTTTAATGGGATAATCCGTTCAGCTCAAAAACGTCCGGTGTCCAGTGATGAGATTGGCATGGTCGTCAATCGTATTGAACAAAAACTCCTCAGTCGCAATGATAATGAAATTCAAAGTGAAGATATTGGTTCTCTCGTCATGGAAGAACTGGCTGAACTAGACGAAATTACTTATGTTCGTTTCGCTAGTGTCTATCGTAGTTTTAAAGACGTGAGTGAGCTCGAGAATCTTCTCAAACAAATTACGCAATCTTCAAAGAAGAAAAAGGAAAAATAAATGAAGCCTAATGATCGTTTTTCTTTTCTAAAGAATAATCGGGTGTCGCAAGATCCCACAACTTTGGTGCAGTGCTACCTCCCGATTATCGGTCAGGATGCGCTGAGTCTTTACCTTTACACCCTAGCCTTTTGGGATAATGGGCAAAAGGAACATCTTTTTGCTGCTATTCTCAATCATCTCAATTTCGGGATGGATAGGCTCTTAAAAGCCTTTAAAATCTTATCAGCCTTCAACTTGGTCACTCTTTACCAAAATGGGGATGCCTATGAACTTGTTATTCATCCAACGCTTTCTAGTTCGGATTTCTTGCGTCATACGGTTTATCGTACCTTGTTGGAGAAAAAAATCGGTGAGCCAGCAGTTTCTGATTTGCGCCAAGAGTCTGCGGAGGGAGAAGCTTTGACCGTTCCTTTGAGTCAGGCCTTTCCAGAGATAGAAGATATAGCTAACACTGAGGAAACACTCGGAAAAGCTAATTTTACAAATGATTTTGATTTGGAACATTTCCGTCAACTTATGGCGAGAGATGGCCTCCGTTTCCAAGATGAACAGACAGATATCTTAGAACTGTTTAAAATAGCTGACGAGAAAAAATGGACCTGGTTTGAAACCTATCAATTGGCCAAGGCGACAGCTGTTTCTCAAGTTATCTCTGTCAAGCGTATGCGTGAAAAATCAGCGCAAAAATCTGTTTCGTCGGACTTCAGTCCCCAAGAAGCGACTATTATCAGGGAAGCTAAAAGTAAAACGGCCCTAGAATTTTTAGCGGGAATCAAACAAACCCGAAATGCTGGAATTATCCAAGCCGAACGCGATTTGCTAAAACAGATGGCAGACCTAGGCTTGCTTGATGAAGTTATCAATGTCGTTATACTATTGACCTTTAACAAGGTTGATTCGGCTAATCTCAATGAAAAATATGCCATGAAAGTGGCCAATGATTACTCTTATAACAAGATTCGTTCTGCTGAAGAGGCAGTACTTAGGATTCGAGAGAAAAATCAAAAAGGGCAGGCGCAGAAATCAGCTAAGACTGCTCCAGTGAAAACCAATGTCCCTAAATGGAGTAATCCAGAATATAAGAATGAGACAAGCGAAGAAACTCGTTTGGAATTAGAGCGTAAGAAAAAAGAAATGTTAGCCCGATTAGGAAAAGGAGGAGACTAGATGGAAAGTGTAGGAGATGTGCTTAAGGGTCATCCCAGCCGTTTTCAATACCAGGACTTGGTCCAGCAGATTGTGAAAGATCCAGATGTTGCGGCTTTTATCCAGAAGGAATCCCTCAGTCAAGAGGAATTGAATCGTAGTATCTCTAAGTTTAACCAATACATCACCGAACGTGATAAGTTCCTTCGCGGAGATACCGACTATATTGCTCGAGGTTATAAGCCAATTTTAGTCATGAATCATGGTTACGCGGATGTATCCTATGAGGAAACTCCGGAACTGATTGCGGCTGAGAAAGAAGCGGCTATTAAGAATCGTCTCAGACTGATTAATCTTCCAGCTAGTCTTAAAAAAGCTAGCTTAGCTCAAGTTGATCTGGATGATTTAGGACGCTTGCCAGTTTTTGAAAAGCTCTTAACTTTTGTTGAACAATATCCAGAAATCCGAAAAGGTCTCTACCTCTATGGCGACTTTGGAGTTGGAAAGAGCTTTATGGTGGCTGCCCTAGCCCATGATTTGTCAGAAAAACGTGGCGTCTCATCTACCCTTCTTCACTATCCAAGCTTTGTCATTGACGTCAAAAATGCTATCGGTGATGGTAATGTAAAGAGTTTGGTTGACGAAATCAAGCAAGCTGAAGTTTTGATTTTTGATGATATCGGTGCTGAGCAATCAACACCTTGGGTGCGTGATGAAGTCTTACAAGTGATTCTCCAATATCGTATGCAAGAAGATTTACCGACCTTCTTTACTTCAAATTTCAGTTTTGAAGATTTGGAAAAACATTTTGCTAAAGGCAAGAACGGAAATGATGAAACCTGGGAAGCTAGACGTGTGATGGAGCGTATCCGTTACTTAGCAGAGGAAACACGACTAGAAGGAGAAAATCGCCGATGAGTGAAACAATCACATTAATGAAATCTCATACTTCGGTTCGCAGATTTAAAGAAGAAGCGATCCCTCAAGAAGATTTAAATACTATTTTGTCTGCAGGACAAATGGCTTCTTCTTGGAAAAATTTCCAATCTTATTCTGTGATTGTAGTCAGAAGTCAAGAAAAGAAAGATGCCTTGTATGAGTTAGTTCCTCAGGAAGCGATTCGTCAGTCTGCCGCCTTCCTTCTCTTTGTAGGAGATTTAAACCGTGCAGAAAAAGGAGCTCGTCTCCATACCGATACTTTCCAACCTCAAGGTGTGGAAGGGCTCCTCATTACTTCAGTCGATGCAGCACTTGCTGGGCAGAACACCTTGCTTGCGGCAGAAAGCCTTGGCTATGGTGGAGTAATCATCGGTTTAGTGCGTTACAAATCTGTTGAATTAGCAGAATTGTTCAAACTTCCTGACTACACATAGCCAGTTTTTGGGATTGCGCTCGGTGTACCGAATCAACAACATGATGTAAAACCAAGATTGCCACTCGAGCAAGTTGTTTTTGAGGAAGAATACCAAGAACAAACGGCTGAGGCTATTGAAACTTATGACCGTGTGCAGACTGAATACGCAGGAGCGCGTGCGACTACCACTTGGAGTCAGCGTCTTGCGGAGCAATTCGGTCAGCCTGAACCAAGCTCGACTAGAGAAAATCTTGAACAAAAGAACTTATTTTAGAAAGTGAGAAAACATGGCCTTACCAACTGTTGCCATTGTAGGACGTCCCAATGTTGGGAAATCAACCCTGTTTAACCGTATTGCAGGGGAACGCATCTCAATCGTAGAAGATGTCGAAGGAGTAACACGAGACCGTATCTATGCTACTGGTGAGTGGCTCAACCGTTCTTTCAGTATGATTGATACTGGAGGGATTGACGATGTTGATGCTCCATTTATGGAACAAATTAAGCACCAGGCAGAGATTGCCATGGAAGAGGCAGACGTCATCGTCTTTGTCGTTTCTGGAAAAGAAGGAATCACAGATGCAGACGAATACGTAGCTCGTAAACTCTATAAAACCCATAAACCGGTCATCCTTGCAGTCAACAAGGTGGACAATCCTGAGATGCGAAATGATATCTATGATTTTTATGCACTAGGCTTGGGTGAACCGTTGCCAATTTCATCTGTTCACGGGATTGGTACAGGGGATGTGTTGGATGCTATCGTCGAAAATCTTCCACATGAAGTTGAAGAAGAAAATCCAGATGTCATCAAATTCAGCTTGATTGGTCGCCCGAATGTCGGAAAATCTAGCTTGATCAATGCCATTTTGGGAGAAGATCGAGTCATTGCCAGTCCCGTAGCTGGTACAACTCGTGATGCTATTGATACGCATTTTACAGATGCTGACGGCCAAGAATTTACCATGATTGATACAGCTGGTATGCGTAAGTCTGGTAAAGTCTATGAAAATACAGAGAAATACTCAGTTATGCGTGCCATGCGTGCTATTGACCGTTCAGATGTAGTTTTGATGGTGCTCAATGCCGAAGAAGGTATTCGTGAGTACGACAAGCGTATCGCAGGATTTGCTCACGAGGCTGGTAAAGGGATGATCATCGTGGTCAATAAGTGGGATACCCTTGAAAAAGATAACCACACCATGAAAAACTGGGAAGAGGATATCCGTGAGCAGTTCCAATATCTGCCTTATGCACCGATTATCTTTGTATCAGCTTTGACCAAGCAACGTCTCCACAAACTTCCAGAGATGATTAAACAAATCAGCGAGAGTCAAAATACCCGTATCCCATCAGCAGTCTTGAATGATGTCATTATGGATGCTATCGCCATCAACCCAACACCGACAGACAAAGGGAAACGCCTCAAAATCTTCTATGCGACTCAAGTGGCAACCAAACCACCGACCTTTGTTATTTTTGTGAACGAAGAAGAACTGATGCACTTCTCTTACTTGCGTTTCTTGGAAAATCAAATCCGCAAGGCCTTTGTCTTTGAAGGAACACCAATCCATCTGATTGCAAGAAAACGGAAATAAAATGATAAAAAGAAGAAGGTTTTCAGACCTTCTTTTTTGTAGAGGATACCAAGAACGTAAGACTAAATTTGTCATCAAATTAACATCAATTTCCTGGTCCTTGTCACGGTTTTGTAATGAAAAGGTACTTTCTTTGTAAAAGTCAAAATGCTATAATTCTCTAAACAATTTTCCTTGCACAAGGAGGTTATTATGAAAAAAGATAGATTGTTAAAGAATCGTTTCGTGGTGCATCTACTTGGATTGCTGATGGCATTTTTCTTCCTATCAGGATTTACGGCACCTGAAAAACCAGACTATGGTATTTATGATCCAAATCATTATTTGACAGAGGAAGTAGTTACTCAAATTCGTGACTTAAATGAAGCCAATAGTCAAAAGGCAGAAAAGCTTCAAATAGGTGTCTATATCGTAGACAGTTTGGAAGGTGAAAGCATTGAAACGGTAGCAAATGAAACCGCTAGGGCTTGGAAGATTGGCTATTCAGGCGATAATTTTGGAAGTCTCATTGTAGTAGCCGTTCAAGACCGTAAATCAAGAATTGAAACCAGTAATAACACCGCCATTAGAATAACAGACTATCAAACCAAGCAGATCTTGGCAGCCAGCCGTACAGATTTTAAAACTGGTGACTATAGTAAAGGAATTCTAGCGATTGCCAAAGGTTTGGACAATCAGTTTTATAGAGGAACTGGGACCTTCTCGTCTGATGATGACTCCTCTGATATCAAACGTTATTCCGAAAGTATCAGTGGGAAAAAATCTAATCGAGATAGAACTAGTTCATCAAACCGCCGTCAAAAAAATGACCCCATAAAAGATTTCTTTATGTTCCTGACGGTAATATATTTCGTTGGAGTCATTATTGCCATTATCAGAGGTAGAGGTGGCGGAGGGGGAGACTCCTCTGACGGCGGCTGGTGGTTTAGTGACTCTTCCGACTCAGGGTCATCTTGGTCCGACTCAGGATCAGACTCCTCTAGTAGCTGGGACGGCGGAGGCTTCGATGGCGGAGGCTCATCCGATGATTGGTAATGTTCGTATGTAATTTAAAGAAATAAGTAGGTTTAAGAAATGAAAAATAAAGGAATTATTTATGTATTAAGTATTTTACTGGCTATTCTCTTGCTAGGTGGATGCTCAGTAGTAGGTACCTATAATGGTCTTGTATCAGAGCAAACCAAGGTTGAACAAGCACAGGCAGATGTAGCGACAGCCCTTCAACGTCGTTCAGACTTGATAGGAAATTTGGTAGAATCTGTAAAGGGACAGATGAACCATGAGACAGAAGTCTTTACCCAAATCGCAGAAGCACGAGCAAAAATTGGAACCGGATCAGTGACTTCAAAAGAGAACCAAGAAGCTCAAGGAGAGTTGAGCTCGGCTATCTCACGTTTGATTTCGCTAACAGAAAACTATCCAGAATTGAAGAGCAATCAAAACGTTGAACAACTCATGACGGAGTTGGCTGGAAGCGAAAATCGTATCTTTGTAGCCCGCAAGGATTACAACCAAGCGGCTACAGAATACAATCAAAAATTGAGAAGTTTTCCAACGGTTCTCTTTGCAAACATGATGAACTTTAAAGAAGCGGAAACTTTCAAAGAAAGTGATGAAGCCAAGACAGCTCCAAAGGTTGATTTTAGTAATTCTAAAACCAAGGAGTAAGCTTGATCTTCCTAAAAGAAAAACAATGACTAGACTAGTTTGATGATTTATGAAAAAGAGGCTCTAAATGTGCCTCTTTTAGCATGCATAAACACGGATTCTTTCTTGATAAAACTTGGCAAATATGCTACAATAAAAAGAACATTCTAAAATATTCAGAATTTAAAGTAAGGAAACAAATGGCAAATTTACTAAAAACTATCATCGAAAATGATAAAGGAGAACTTCGCCGCTTAGAAAAGATGGCTGATAAAGTCCTCAAATATGAAGATGAAATGGCTGCATTGACAGACGAGCAATTGCAAGCAAAAACAGAAGAATTCAAACAACGCTATCAAAATGGTGAAACGCTTGACCAACTCTTGTACGAAGCCTTTGCGGTCGTACGTGAGGGAGCGAAACGTGTTCTTGGGCTTTTCCCATACAAGGTTCAGGTTATGGGTGGTATCGTTCTTCACCATGGTGACGTTCCAGAAATGCGTACAGGGGAAGGTAAAACCTTGACAGCGACAATGCCTGTTTACCTAAATGCTCTTTCAGGTAAAGGTGTACACGTAGTTACCGTCAACGAATACCTTACAGAACGTGACGCGACTGAGATGGGTGAGTTGTACTCATGGCTTGGTTTGTCAGTTGGGATTAACCTAGCTGCAAAATCTCCAATGGAGAAAAAAGAAGCCTATCTCTGTGATATTACTTACTCAACGAACTCAGAGATTGGTTTTGACTACCTTCGTGACAACATGGTTGTACGTGCAGAGAACATGGTTCAACGTCCACTTAACTATGCCTTGGTCGATGAGGTTGACTCTATCTTGATCGACGAAGCTCGTACACCATTGATCGTTTCAGGAGCAAATGCCGTTGAAACGAGTCAACTCTACCATATGGCGGACCATTTTGTGAAGTCTTTGGATAAGGATGACTACATTATCGATATTCAGTCTAAGACAATCGGTTTGTCTGATTCAGGTATTGATAAGGCTGAAGAATACTTCAAGCTAGAAAACCTCTATGATATCGAAAATGTAGCTCTTACTCACTTTATCGATAATGCCCTTCGTGCCAACTACATCATGATTCTTGATATCGACTATGTGGTGAGCGAAGAGCAAGAAATCTTGATTGTCGATCAATTTACAGGTCGTACCATGGAAGGCCGTCGATACTCTGATGGGTTGCACCAAGCGATTGAAGCTAAAGAAGGTGTCCCAATTCAAGATGAAACCAAGACATCTGCATCGATTACCTACCAAAACCTTTTCCGTATGTATAAAAAATTGGCAGGTATGACTGGTACTGGTAAAACAGAAGAAGAGGAATTCCGCGAAATCTACAACATCCGTGTTATTCCAATTCCTACTAACCGTCCAATCCAACGTATCGACCATTCAGACCTTCTCTACGCTAGCCTCGATGCAAAATTTAAGGCTGTCGTTGAAGATGTTAAGGCGCGTTACCAAAAAGGTCAACCAGTATTGGTAGGTACTGTTGCCGTTGAAACCAGTGATTTTCTTTCTAAGAAATTGGTTGAAGCAGGCGTACCACACGAAGTATTGAATGCCAAGAACCACTATAGAGAAGCGCAAATCATCATGAATGCTGGTCAACGTGGTGCGGTGACTATCGCAACCAACATGGCCGGTCGTGGTACCGATATTAAACTTGGCGAAGGTGTTCGTGAACTAGGAGGACTTTGTGTCATTGGTACAGAACGTCACGAGAGCCGTCGTATCGATAACCAGCTTCGTGGACGTTCAGGTCGTCAAGGTGACCCAGGTGAATCACAATTCTATTTGTCACTAGAAGACGATTTGATGAAACGTTTCGGTTCAGAACGCTTGAAGGGTGTCTTTGAACGTCTCAATATGTCTGATGAAGCCATTGAATCTCGTATGTTAACACGTCAGGTTGAAGCAGCGCAAAAACGTGTTGAAGGAAATAACTACGATACTCGTAAACAAGTCCTTCAATATGACGATGTCATGCGTGAACAACGTGAGATTATCTACGCACAACGTTATGATGTCATCACTGCAGATCGTGACTTGGCTCCTGAAATTCACGCTATGATTCGCCGTACGATTGGACGAATTGTCGATGGCCATGCTCGTTCTAAACAAGATGAAAAACTCGAAGCAATCTTGAACTTTGCGAAGTACAATTTGCTTCCAGAAGATTCAATTTCACTTTCAGATCTAGAAGGTTTGTCAGACCAAGCTATCAAGGATGAATTATACCAACGTGCATTGAAAGTCTACGATAGCCAAGTTGCGAAGCTTCGTGACGAAGAAGCTGTGAAAGAATTCCAAAAAGTATTAATTCTACGTGTAGTTGACAACAAATGGACAGACCATATCGATGCTCTTGATCAGTTGAGAAACGCTGTTGGTCTTCGTGGCTATGCTCAGAACAACCCTGTTGTAGAGTATCAAGCAGAAGGCTTCCGTATGTTTAACGATATGATTGGTTCGATTGAGTTTGATGTGACTCGCTTGATGATGAAAGCACAGATTCATGAACAAGAACGCCCACAAACAGAACACCATATCAGTACGACAGCAACTCGCAATATCGCTGCGCAACAAACAAGTCTTCCAGCTGATTTGGACCTCAGCCAAGTAAAACGTAATGACTTGTGCCCATGTGGATCTGGTAAGAAATTTAAAAACTGTCACGGTAAACAACGTTAAGAACGACTAATTTTCAGGCGGATGCCTAGTGAAAAGTGAATTTTCGCTTGGCGTCCGTTTGCTTTATAAGGAGATGAATAATGGTATTTACAGCGAAAAGCCCTAAAATTAATATTGAAGAAGTTCGTAGTTTGTCTAAATTAGAAGGACAAGCGCTGGCCAATAAACAGCAACGCGATCAAGAGCTTGAAGCGATTATTCGTGGTGAAGATCAGCGTATTTTGTTGGTGATTGGTCCTTGTTCATCTGACAATGAAGAAGCAGTTCTCGAGTATGCTAAGCGTTTGGCAAAGCTGCAAGAAGAAGTCAAAGACCGGGTCTTTATGGTCATGCGTGTCTACACTGCTAAACCACGTACTAATGGTGATGGCTATAAGGGATTGATTCACCAGCCAAATGCCAAAGAAGCACCTAGCCTCATCAATGGGATCAAGGCAGTTCGCCACCTGCACTACCGTGTTATTTCTGAAACAGGTATGACAACAGCAGATGAGATGTTATATCCAGAGAATCTTCCTTTGGTCGATGACTTGATTTCTTACATGGCAGTTGGAGCTCGTTCGGTTGAAGATCAACAACACCGTTTTGTAGCCAGTGGAGCAGATTTCCCAACAGGATTTAAAAATCCAACATCAGGAAATCTCAATGTGATGTTCAACGGTATTTATGCAGCGCAAAATAAACAAAGTTTCCTTTTCCTAGGGAAAGAAGTTGAAACTACAGGGAACCCTCTATCTCATGCCATTCTCCGTGGTGCCCTCAATGAATACGGGAAAAACATTCCGAACTATTACTACGATAATTTAATGGATACTATTGCCCAGTATGAAAAGATGGGACTTGAAAATCCATTTATCATCATTGATACTAACCATGACAACTCAGGCAAGCAGTATATGGATCAGATTCGTATCGTACGTCAAACTTTGATTAACCGCGACTGGAATGAAAAGATTAAAAAACATGTTCGTGGCTTCATGATTGAGTCTTATCTAGAAGACGGTCGTCAAAATGAACCAGAGGTCTTTGGAAAATCTATCACTGATCCATGTCTTGGATGGGAAAATACTGAAGCTCTTGTTCGTGAAATCTACCAAAGACTAGGAGAATAATATGGCATTTATCGAGAAGGGTCAAGAAATCGATATTGAAGCGATTAAGGCGGAAACACAGCTATCTGCGGAAGCATTGCAACATAAGGAAAGTCGTGACCAGGAACTAGCAGACATCCTTTCAGGAAAGGATGACCGCATCTTGTTGGTCATTGGGCCTTGTTCGTCTGATAATGAAGAAGCAGTGCTTGAGTATGCTCGTCGTTTGGCAGACTTGCAGAAAAAAGTGGCAGATAAGATTTTCATGGTTATGCGTGTATATACTGCAAAGCCACGTACCAATGGAGATGGCTACAAGGGCTTGGTTCATCAGCCAGATACTTCGAAGGCTCCAAGCTTGATTAATGGTTTGCAGGCTGTTCGTCAACTTCATTATCGAGTGATTACAGAAACTGGATTGACCACAGCGGATGAAATGCTGTATCCGGCCAATCTCGTATTAGTCGATGACTTGGTGAGCTATCATGCAGTGGGTGCGCGTTCAGTAGAAGACCAAGAACACCGTTTTGTAGCTTCAGGAATCGATGCACCAGTGGGAATGAAGAACCCAACCTCTGGAAATCTGTCTGTTATGTTTAATGCCATCTATGCTGCACAAAACAAACAAACCTTTCTCTTTCACGGCCAAGAAGTTGAAACTTCAGGAAATCCCTTGGCTCACGTAATCTTACGTGGAGCTATGAATGAATATGGGAAGAATGAGCCAAACTTCTACTATGAAACTCTTTTAGATGCTATTGGACGTTACGAGTCTATGGGTCTTGAAAATCCTTTTATCATGATTGATACCAACCATGATAATTCAGGGAAACAATATATGGAGCAAGTTCGAATTGTTCGCCAATCTTTGCTCAATCGTGACTGGAATGAAAAAATCAAGAAGACAGTTCGAGGCTTCATGATTGAGTCTTACTTGGCAGATGGTCGACAAAATCAACCAGAACTTTTTGGTTGTTCGATTACAGACCCCTGCCTAGGATGGGAAAATACAGTAGCCCTGGTAGAAGAAATCTATACTACCTTAACAAAATAAGTGAAAAGGATGGAGTTGGGGGTATCTCAACTCCTTTTGATGAAAATGATAGTTGGACACGGAATCGATATCGAAGAATTAGCTTCCATACAAAATGCAGTTGAAAAAAGAGAAGGTTTTGCTCGACGTGTCTTGACAGACAAGGAAATGGAGCGCTTTTCCAGTCTCAAAGGTCGCAGACAAATCGAGTATTTGGCTGGTCGTTGGTCAGCTAAAGAGGCTTTCTCAAAAGCTATGGGAACGGGAATTGGTAAGCTGAGCTTTCAAGATTTGGAAATTTTGAACAATGAAAGAGGAGCTCCCTACTTCAGCAAATCCCCGTTTTCAGGAAAAGTTTGGCTATCGATTAGCCATACAGATCAGTTTGTGACAGCTAGTGTTATTTTGGAGGAGAATCATGAAAACTAGTCCACATAGACCAACCAAAGCCCTCATCGACCTGGGAGCTATCCACTACAATATCCAACAAATGGAAGCGCACATTCCCAAAGATACCCTAAAATGGGCAGTTGTAAAAGCCAATGCCTACGGACACGGAGCGGTAGCTGTTGCGACGGCTATCCAGGATGATGTTAACGGCTTTTGCGTTTCTAATATCGATGAAGCCCTCGAACTTCGTCAGGCAGGAATTTCTAAGAAGATTCTTATTTTGGGAGTATCTGAGGTTGAATCTCTTTCACTGGCTAAGGAGTATGCCATTACCTTAACAGTGGCAGGATTGGAATGGATCCAGAAACTCATAGCTACAGAGCCAGACTTATCAGGTTTAACCGTTCATCTTAAAATTGATTCAGGTATGGGGCGAATTGGTTTTAGAAGTGCAAGCGAGGCAGAACAGGCTCAAACTTTGCTCAAGGAACATGGGGCTAATGTTGAAGGGATCTTTACCCATTTTGCAACTGCAGATGAAGAGTCAGACAGCTACTTTAAGCAACAGTTAGAATGTTTCAAGGAAATACTCGCTGGCTTGCAAGAAGTCCCTGAACTAGTCCATGCGAGTAACTCTGCGACTACTCTATGGCATGCAGAAACGATTTTTAATGCAGTTCGTATGGGAGATTCTATGTATGGTCTCAATCCAAGCGGACAAGTTTTAGAGTTGCCTTATGAACTGAAGCCGGCCTTGACCTTAGAAACAGCTATTGTACATATCAAAACAGTAGAGGCTGGGGCTTGCATGGGATATGGAGCGACCTATCAGGCAGACAGTGAGCAAGTTATTGCTACTTTGCCAATAGGTTATGCGGATGGTTGGACACGCGATATGCAGAATTTCTCAGTTCTGGTGGATGGACAATTGTGTCCCATTGTAGGGCGTGTATCCATGGACCAAATCACGGTTCGTTTGCCTAAGCTTTATCCATTAGGTACCAAGGTAACTTTGATTGGCTCAAACGGGGACAAAGAAATTACTGCAACAGATGTAGCAGTCTATCGAGGAACTATTAATTATGAGGTAGTTTGTCTCCTCAGTGATCGAGTTCCGAGAGAATATTATTAAGAAACAGAAGGAAAGGAGAAGAGCATGAATTTACATCAACCCTTGCATGTCTTGCCTGGCGTGGGACCAAAATCAGCAGAGAAATATGCCAAACTAGGAATTGAAAACCTGCAAGATCTCTTGCTCTACTTTCCTTTCCGTTATGAAGATTTTAAAACCAAGCAGGTGCTAGAACTAGAAGATGGTGAGAAAGCAGTTCTGTCTGGTCAGGTGGTGACGCCAGCTAGTGTTCAATATTATGGTTTTAAGCGCAATCGCCTACGCTTTAGCCTCAAGCAAGGAGAGGTTGTGTTTGCCGTTAACTTCTTTAACCAACCTTACTTAGCAGATAAGATTGAGCTAGGAGCGAATTTAGCAGTCTTTGGCAAGTGGGATCGCGCTAAGGCTAGTCTAACAGGGATGAAGGTTTTAGCCCAAGTGGAGGACGACCTTCAACCAGTCTATCGTCTCGCACAAGGTATCAGTCAAGCAGGACTTGTTAAGGTCATCAAGACCGCCTTTGATCAAGGACTGGATCTCTTGATAGAGGAAAATCTCCCTCAGTCTTTGCTAGATAAATACAAACTCATGCCCCGAAGTCAGGCTGTGCGTGCCATGCATTTTCCCAAGGCTTTGGCAGAATACAAACAGGCCCTTCGTCGAATTAAGTTTGAGGAACTCTTTTATTTCCAAATGCAATTACAGACCCTCAAGTCTGAAAATAAGGTTGATGGAAGTGGTCTGGTCTTGAATTGGTCCCAAGAAAAACTAAGGGCAGTAAAAGAAAAGTTACCCTTTGCTCTGACCCAAGCCCAAGAAAAAAGCCTGCAAGAAATCCTAACAGATATGAAGTCGGACCATCACATGAATCGACTCTTACAAGGGGATGTTGGTAGTGGGAAGACAGTGGTTGCAGGTCTTGCCATGTATGCTGCTGTAACGGCAGGGTATCAGTCTGCCCTCATGGTTCCTACAGAGATCCTTGCAGAGCAACATTTTGAAAGTCTAGAAAGTCTCTTTCCTGATTTGAAACTAGCTCTCCTAACAGGTTCATTAAAAGCTGCAGAAAAACGTACGGTTTTGGAAACTATTGCTAAGGGTGATGTTGATGTAATTATCGGTACCCATGCCCTTATACAGGATGGGGTGGACTATGCTAAACTCGGTTTGATTATCATCGACGAGCAACACCGTTTTGGAGTCGGACAAAGGCGTATTTTACGTGAAAAAGGAGAAAATCCAGATGTCCTCATGATGACGGCAACTCCCATTCCACGAACCTTAGCCATCACAGCCTTTGGAGATATGGATGTTTCCATTATTGACCAGATGCCAGCTGGACGTAAGCCAATCGTGACACGTTGGATTAAGCATGAGCAACTGCCACAGGTTTTGACTTGGTTGGAAGGTGAGATTCAAAAAGGTTCTCAAGCCTATGTTATTTCGCCCTTGATCGAAGAATCTGAAGCCCTGGATCTTAAAAATGCCATTGCACTCTCAGAAGAGTTGACGACTCATTTTGCAGGGAAAGCAAAAGTTGCCCTCTTACATGGAAAGATGAAGAGTGATGAAAAAGACCAGATTATGCAGGAATTCAAAGAGAGAAAGACAGATATCTTGGTTTCTACAACGGTTATTGAGGTCGGGGTCAATGTTCCAAATGCAACAGTCATGATTATCATGGATGCTGATCGCTTTGGACTTAGTCAACTTCATCAACTTAGAGGTCGTGTCGGTCGTGGGGACAAGCAGTCCTACGCAGTTCTAGTGGCCAACCCAAAAACTGATTCTGGGAAAGACCGCATGCGTATCATGACAGAAACGACCAATGGTTTTGTCCTTGCAGAAGAAGATTTGAAAATGCGAGGCTCTGGAGAAATCTTTGGGACCAAACAGTCGGGTCTACCAGAGTTTCATGTAGCTGATATCATCGAAGACTTCCCAATCCTTGAGGAAGCTAGAAAGGTAGCAAGCTATATCAGTTCTCTCCTTAACTGGCAAGAGGATCCAGAATGGCATATAATAGCTCTAAATCTACAAAAGAAAGAACATTTAGATTAAGCATTTTCTAAGAAAACTATAAGGTATGTTTTAGATAAGGTGCCTATACTAGAATCATCAAAAAGAAATAAGAACTCTCATATGATGATTAAGGTAAATGATTAAAAAACATTTCAAGTGAAACAAGTACCTTCTCCTAAATACTAAGTAAAAGAGCGGAAACGCTCTTTTTTCTCTATAAAGTGAGCTTAGACTAGGAATTAAAATAATTATCGGACTAGTCTATTTACTATTGTGGCAAAGGTTGCTATAATGAAGAAAACTAATCAATATACTTCTGAAAGGAGTTCACATGACATTAGAAACAAGAAATGTTGCAATTCAGGATACATATGGGGAAAGATTTCAACACTGTTGGGGTTGTGGACCTAAGAATGATTTAGGATTGCATTTGAAAACTTATCCAAGTTTAGAGGGCACAAGCTGCATTAGCCGTATCAAGGTAGACCAGCAATATACAGGTGGTGTTCCTGCAAATCTCTTTGGTGGCATGATTGCTGTCATTTTTGACTGTCATGGAACAGCGTCTGCTGCATGGTTCGCTCATCATCAAAAGGGTTTGGAATTGACAGCCGAAACAGTTATCGGACGCTTCATCACAGCTCATTTAGAAGTTGATTATCTTAGCCCAACCCCAATTGACGATGAGATTGTCGTTACTTCAACATTGGAGGAACTAGGGGAAAGAAAAGCCATTGTTTCTATGGAAATGTCAGTGGCAGGTAAAGTGCGTGCAAAAGCTAAAATGGTTGCCGTTGCAGTTAAAGACAACATGTAAACATATAGATAAGGAACTGAGAGCAAGGAATTGCTCTCATTTTTGGTTGTGTAATATAAACTCAAACAACTATCACGAATTTTTAAGAAAGAATCTGCTTGAAACTACTTTTAGTCTATCTTGGAATGAAAGAATAACGTAAAAAAACTTTCTGATTTAGGGTCATTCTTGCATTGCTTTTCTAGATATGATACAGTTATGATAACGTTTACAAAAACAAGGAGAGTTTTATGAGAAATCCAGCATTAATAGAAGAAATGAAAACTTATAGAGGGCGAGATGAAGTACCACTCGATTTTGACACTTTTTGGGATGGAGAGATTAAAAAGTTATCGGCCTTACCAGATTATCAATTAGAGGAGCGTGATTTTCATATTCCAAATGTTGAGTGTTACGAACTAACCTTTAAAGGGACTGGTAATGGAATCGTTTATGCACGAGTTGTTTTGCCTAAGCTAGATAAGAAGGTTCCTGTTATTTTCCATTTCCATGGTTATATGGGCCGTGGTTGGGATTGGACAGATATGCTTACCTATACCGTGGCAGGTTATGGTGTGGTATCCATGGATGTCAGAGGACAGTCTGGTTATTCTCAAGATGGCATGTGTTCTCCTCTAGGAAATACAGTTAAAGGGCAAATTATTCGAGGAGCTGTAGCGGGCAAGGACCAATTGTTCTTCAAGGATGTTTATCTAGATATTTATCAGTTGGTGGAAATTATTGCAAGTCTTCCTCGAGTTGATGAAGAACAATTATCTAGCTATGGAGCATCTCAAGGTGGGGCTTTAGCCATAGTTGCAGCAGCTCTGAACCCTAAAATCAAGCGTACAGTTTCCATCTATCCATTCTTGTCTGACTTTAGACGAGTGTTAGAGATTGGGAATACTAGTGAAGCTTATGATGAGCTCTTTAGATATTTCAAATTTCATGATCCTTTCCATGAAACGGAAGAGAGGATTATGGAAACATTAGGTTATATCGATGTGAAAAACTTTGCCCATCGTATTAAGGGTGAGGTTCGCATGATTACGGGGCTAGATGATGACGTCTGCTACCCAATCACTCAATTTGCTATATACAATCGTCTAACTTGTGAGAAGAGTTATCGCCTTATGCCTGAATACGCGCATGAAGCTATGAATGTTCATGTCAATGATCAAGTTTATAATTGGTTATGTGGCAGTGAAATTCCCTTTACCTATGTTGGCGAGTAAAAGTTTGTGAGGTGAGCCTTGTCAAAGCAGGGCTCTTTTTGTGACAAAGTTCAGAAAGTAGTTTCAATTGCTTCGAAGTCTAGAAACATATTTGAAAGTGAAATCTATTATATAGTAATGCTCAAAAAAGCAACATCTTTATTATATAATAAAGATAAGACGAATTTTGAAAGGAGATAAACTGTTATCGTTTTGTATGCAGGAAAAATGATAGATGCATATAAAATCAAAAGGAATGGGCAAGCATGAGATTGATACTTTTAACTTTCGATGTAGGAGAGTTAAAAATTTTAAGCAAAAAAGAAAGCGCTTTATTTTTGTGAAAACGAAAGGAAAAATATGAAACAGAGAGAATTTGATCGAAAAGAACGCTATGGAATTCGAAAATTTACAGTGGGAGCTGCATCCGTAGTCATTGGAGCAGTTGTTTTTGGAGTATCACCAGTTTTAGCTCAGGAAGCTCCAACAACTAATGGTGAAACAGCTGGCCAAGCTTTGCCAGAATTGCCTAAAGAAGTAGAAACAGGAAATCTTGCTAACCTTGATAAGGAACTTGCAGACAAGTTGGCAACATCTACAGATAAAGGGACTGAAGTCAACCGTGAAGAGTTACGAGCAAACCCAGGTTCTGAAAAACCAACAGAAACGACAGCGACTACGGAAGTTGCGACGACTACAGAAACTCCAGCAGAGACTCCAGCAGCTGAAACGGATAAGACAGAAGAAACTGAGAAACAAGAAGCTATCGCACGTGATTATTACTCAAGAGAATTGGAAAATGTTAATACTGTTGTAGAAAAAAATGACCTTGTCATTAATGCAGCTAATAATCAACGAGATGATTTGACAAGTGACTTAGAGAAACTGAAGAAACTTCAAGATGCAACAGTGCATATGGAGTTCAAACCAGATGCATCGGCACCACGTTTTTACAATCTTTTCTCTGTATCAAGTGATACCAAGGAAAATGAGTACTACACCATGTCAGTCTTTGATAATACAGCCCTTATCGAAGGTCGTGATGCAAATGGTGCGCAATTCTATGATAAATACACCGATGCACCATTAAAGGTTCGCCCAGGTCAGTGGAATTCAGTTACCTTTACTGTTGAAAAACCAACAACTGAAGTCCCTACTGGAAGAGTTCGTCTATATGTAAATGGTGTCTTGTCCAGAACAAGTTTAAAATCTGGGAAATTCATCAAAGATATGCCAGATGTTAACCACGTTCAAATCGGAGCAACTAAACGAGGAAGCAAGACAGTTTGGGGCTCTAACCTACAAGTCCGTAATCTAACAGTCTACGACCGCGCCTTAACACAAGATGAAGTTCGAACACGAAGTCAATTATTTGAAAGAGGGGACTTGAGACAAGAACTTCCAGAAGGGGCTGAAATTTCTAAAAAAACAGATGTCTTTACAGCTGGCAAAAATGGGCAGTCAAATCCAGATGGTATTAATAGCTATCGTATTCCAGCCCTCCTTAAGACTGACAAGGGAACTTTGATTGCTGGTGCTGACGAACGCCGCTTACACCACTATGACTGGGGTGATATCGGTATGGTCGTTAAACGAAGTGAAGACAAGGGTCAAACATGGGGGGATCGCATCACTCTTACGAATCTACGTGACAATCCAAAAGCCAAGGATCAAAACATTGGTTCACCAGTAAACATCGATATGGTTCTAGTCCAAGATACGGAAACTAAACGAATCTTCTCAGTTTACGATATGTTCCCAGAAGGTAAAGGAATCTTCGGAATGTCTTCTGAAAGAGAAGTTGCCTATAAGGAAATTGATGGAAAAACTTATCAAATTCTATACCGTGAAGGAGAAAATGGAGCCTATACTATTCGTGAAAATGGTGTTGTCTACACACCAGATGGTCAGGCAACGGATTACCGTGTTGTTGTAAATCCTGTCAAACCTGCTTATAGTGATAAAGGCGATCTTTATCAAGGTGAGCAACTACTAGGAAATATCTACTTTACAAGCAATAAAACTTCTCCATTTAGAATTGCTAAAGACAGCTACCTATGGATGTCTTATAGTGATGATGATGGTAAGACTTGGTCTGCGCCACAAGATATTACTCCAATGGTCAAAGCTGATTGGATGAAATTCTTAGGTGTGGGACCTGGAGTGGGAATTACCCTCCAGAATGGACCTCATAAAGGTCGTATTGTTGTCCCTGTTTATACGACAAACAGAACCAACCACCTCAACGGATCTCAATCATCTCGCATCATCTATTCAGATGATCATGGTAAGACTTGGCATATGGGTGGCGGTGTCAATGACAACCGTACACTTCATGATGGAACAGTAGTTGATTCAAGCAACATGAACAATTACTACGCTCAAAATACAGAATCTTCTGTTGTTCAATTGAACAATGGTCAGTTGAAACTCTTTATGCGTGGTTTGACTGGTGATTTGCAAGTTGCGACAAGTAATGATGGTGGTATTACATGGGACAACAATGTAGCACGCTATGATGTACCTGATGTTTATGTTCAAATGGCGGCGACTCATACGGTTCAAGATGGCAAGGAGTATATCCTTCTAGCAAATGCTAATGGACCAGGTCGTAAGAATGGCTACATTCGTGTGGCTCGCGTAGAAGAAGATGGCGAGTTGACTTGGTTGCATCATCATTTGATTCAAGAAGGTGAGTATGCTTATAACTCACTTCAACAAATTGGACCAAAAGAATTTGGTCTCTTGTATGAACATCATGAAGCGGGTGGCAATCCTTATACTCTATCCTTCAAGAAATTCAACTGGGATTATCTAACTAAAGAGAGGCTTGCTTCTAAAGAAGTGAAAGTTACAGCGGCTATGGAAAAATGGCCAGGCATTATTGCTATGGAATTTGATTCAGAAGTCTTGGTAAATCAAGCTCCAACTCTCAAATTAGCTAATGGTAAGACTGCAACCTTCATGACTCAGTATGATACGAAGACTCTCCTATTTACAATAGCTCCTGAAGATATCGGTCAAAAAGTTAAAGCTATTGAAGCGGGTGCAATTGAAAGTATGCATAACTTGCCAGTATCTGTGGTAGGTACTAAACTTACGAATGGTTTTAATGGTGACGAACCGGCAATCCATGAAGTCCCAGAATTTACAGGTGGTGTCAATGGCGACGAAGCAGCTGTAACAGAACTTCCTGAGTACACTGAAGCTATTGGAACTGCAGGTGATGAAGCCGCACCAACAGTAGAAATCCCAGAATTCACAGGCGGAGTGAATGCAGTCGAGGCAGCAGTCAATGAAGTTCCAGAATTCGTAGGTGGTGTGAATGCAGTTGAGGCTCTTAAGAATGAATTGCCTGAGTTCGTAGGCGGAGTCAACTCTGTTCTAGCTCTCAAGCATGAACTTCCAGAATACGTAGGAGGAATTAATGAGGTCGAAGCAGCAGTCAATGAAGTTCCAGAATTTGCAGGTGGAGCAAATGCAGTTCAAGCCCTTAAGCATGAATTTCCAGAATTCACAGGCGGAGTCAATGCAGTCGAAGCAGCCAAGCATGAACTTCCGGAATATAAGGTTGAAGAAAAACTGTTTGTAACTCTAGTGGCACAGCAAGATAAGACATATCAAGCTCCAGCAGCTCAACCACAACAACCTACTCTACCAGAGACAGGAAGTGAAGTTTCAACTTCTCTAGTATCTCTCGGACTTGTTGGAATGTTCTTAGGATTATTTGGTATGGCTAAGAAAAAAGAAGATTAATCTACTATTAAATCTTAAAGATATCTAAGAAAAAATAGTGAAATTGAAAGATTCTGTGACGGTGATTTGTTACAGGCTCTTTCGTTTATAGAAAGCATAGAAAGTGCTGGAATAGTTAGAACGAAGATGATTCAAGCGGAAGCCTCCCCTCTGAAACTACTTTCAGCAGAATCTGTTTCATAAAATTGTTTTGAAACTTCAATCTATTCTAGCACAAGTTATTGAAAGCGCTTTAAAAATGATATATAATAGGCTCATAAGAAAAAGAAAAGGAGGAAAGTAGATGCCACAAATCACTAAAGAAGCTTTGATTGAGCAGATTAAAGATGGAATCATCGTTTCTTGTCAGGCACTTCCTCACGAACCGCTTTATACAGAAGCGGGAGGTGTTATGCCCTTGCTAGCCAAAGCAGCTGAGCAAGGTGGAGCAGTCGGTATCCGAGCAAATAGTGTTCGAGATATCAAGGAAATAAAAGAGGTCACAAACCTTCCGATTATCGGGATTATCAAACGTGATTATCCACCACAGGAACCATTCATCACAGCTACTATGAAAGAGGTTGATGAATTAGCAGCTCTAGACATTGAGGTTATCGCTCTTGATTGTACCAAGAGAGAACGCTATGATGGTTTAGACATTCAAGAATTTATCCGTCAAGTCAAAGAAAAATATCCAAATCAATTGTTGATGGCTGATACAAGTACTTTTGAAGAAGGTCTTACAGCAGTTGAAGCTGGAATTGACTTTGTCGGAACAACCTTGTCAGGTTACACATCTTACAGTCCAAAAGTGGATGGCCCAGACTTTGAATTGATTAAGAAACTTTGCGATGCAGGAGTAGACGTTATCGCAGAAGGTAAGATTCATACACCAGAACAAGCCAAGCAAATCTTAGGTTACGGAGTGCGAGGAATCGTAGTTGGTGGAGCTATTACTAGACCAAAAGAGATAACAGAACGATTTGTTGCTGGACTCAAATAAGATAATAAAAACACGAGGAGAGTGGTTGATTCGTAGAAAAAATGAAAACGTATACAAAGTTGCCAATACTCATTATCCGCTTCGGATACGCTTATCATCATTTAGGAGAATACTAATGAAATTTAAAAAACTAGCTTGTACAGTACTTGCAGGTGCTGCAGTTCTATCTCTTGCTGCTTGCGGCAAATCAGACGCTAAAAAAGATGCTGCAAGTGATTCAGGAAAAACAGAAATCACTTGGTGGGCATTCCCAGTCTTTACTCAAGAAAAAACTGGTGACGGTGTAGGAACTTATGAAAAATCTATCATCGAAGCTTTCGAAAAAGCAAATCCAGATATCAAAGTTAAACTTGAAACAATCGACTTCAAATCTGGTCCTGAAAAGATCACTACAGCAATCGAAGCAGGAACTGCTCCAGACGTACTCTTTGACGCACCAGGGCGTATCATCCAATACGGTAAAAATGGTAAATTGGCTGACTTGAACGACCTCTTTACAGACGAATTTGTGAAAGATGTTAACAACGAAAACATCATCCAAGCAAGTAAAGCAGGCGATAAAGCTTACATGTATCCAATCAGTTCTGCACCATTCTACATGGCTATGAACAAGAAAATGTTGGAAGACGCAGGAGTTGCAAACCTTGTAAAAGAAGGTTGGACAACTGATGACTTCGAAAAAGTTTTGAAAGCGCTTAAAGATAAAGGCTACACACCAGGTTCATTGTTCAGTTCAGGTCAAGGGGGAGACCAAGGAACACGTGCCTTCATCGCTAACCTTTATGGCGGATCTGTAACTGATAAAGAAGTAACTAAATACACAACTGACGATCCTAAATTCGTTAAAGGTCTTGAAAAAGCCTCTAGCTGGATTAAAGACGGTTTGTTGAACAACGGTTCACAATTTGACGGTGGTGCAGATATCCAAAACTTTGCAAACGGTCAAACTTCTTACACAATCCTTTGGGCACCAGCTCAAAATGGTATCCAAGCTAAACTCTTGGAAGCAAGTAAAGTTGAAGTGGTTGAAGTACCATTCCCATCTGATTCAGGCAAACCAGCTCTTGAATACCTTGTAAACGGATTTGCAGTATTCAACAACAAGGATGAAAAGAAAGTTGCTGCAGCTAAGAAATTCATCCAATTCATCGCTGATGATAAAGAGTGGGGTCCTAAAGACGTAGTTCGTACAGGAGCATTCCCAGTTCGTACTTCATTTGGTAAACTTTACGATGACAAACGTATGGAAACAATCAGTGGTTGGACTAAATACTACTCTCCATACTACAACACAATCGATGGATTTGCTGAAATGAGAACTCTATGGTTCCCAATGCTTCAATCAGTATCTAATGGTGACGAAGAACCTGCTGCAGCTTTGAAAACATTCACTGAAAAAGCGAATGAAACAATCAAAAAAGCAGCTAAATAATAAGCCCTAAATAAAAAGTAAAATCCCCCCTTTTCCCTGTGCACATCTGTGTACGAAAAGGGGGGAGTTTTGTTTAAAAAATGTAAGGAACTGACAGGTCAAAATTAAAATGAAGTTCTTACATAGGCTTTTCTTGGAAAAAATTTCATTTTGATTTTACATCAATGTCAGACAACAATCAAAAAAACAAAAACTATTTGAAAGTGAGGTGCCGACTGTGAAAGTCAATAAAATTCGCATGAGAGAAACAATTGTTTCTTATGCATTCTTAGCACCAGTATTAATCTTCTTTACCGTCTTTGTCCTAGCTCCAATGATCATGGGATTCATCACTAGTTTCTTTAACTACTCGATGACTAGCTTTGAGTTTGTGGGATTGGACAACTACATCCGCATGTTTAAAGACCCTGTCTTTACAAAATCTTTGATTAATACCGTAATCTTAGTTATCGGATCTGTACCAGTCGTTGTACTCTTCTCACTATTTGTGGCATCACAAACTTACCAACAAAATGCAGTTGCTAGATCCTTCTATCGTTTTGTATTCTTCCTTCCTGTTGTAACAGGTAGTGTTGCCGTAACGGTTGTATGGAAATGGATTTATGATCCTCTATCAGGTATTTTGAATTTTGTGCTTAAGTCAAGTCATATCATTAGCCAAAACATTTCTTGGTTGGGTGATAAAAACTGGGCTTTGATGGCGATTATGATTATCCTTTTGACAACATCAGTTGGTCAACCAATCATTCTTTATATCGCTGCAATGGGTAATATTGACAACTCACTTGTAGAAGCAGCGCGTGTTGACGGTGCGACTGAATTTCAAGTATTCTGGAAGATTAAATGGCCAAGCCTCCTTCCAACAACTCTTTATATCGCAATTATCACAACCATCAACTCATTCCAATGTTTCGCATTGATTCAGTTGTTGACATCTGGTGGTCCAAACTATTCAACAAGTACACTTATGTACTACCTATACGAAAAAGCCTTCCAATTGACTGAATATGGCTATGCTAATACTATTGGTGTATTCTTGGCAGTTATGATTGCCCTTGTCAGCTTCGCTCAATTCAAGATCCTCGGAAACGATGTAGAATACTAAGGAAAGGAGACAGCTATGCAACCTACACAACAAAAGAAACCATTAACAGCCTTTACTGTTATTTCAACAATCATTTTGCTCTTGTTGACTGTACTGTTTATCTTCCCATTCTACTGGATCTTGACAGGTGCATTCAAATCACAACCAGATACCATTATGATTCCACCACAATGGTTCCCTAAAGCTCCAACAATGGAGAACTTCCAACAATTGATGGTGCAAAACCCAGCCTTGCAATGGATGTGGAACTCAGTCTTCATTTCATTGGTAACAATGTTCTTGGTTTGTGCAACCTCTTCACTAGCAGGTTATGTATTGGCTAAGAAACGTTTCTATGGACAACGCATTCTCTTTGCTATCTTTATTGCTGCCATGGCTCTTCCAAAACAAGTTGTCCTCGTGCCATTGGTACGTATCGTTAACTTCATGGGAATCCATGATACTCTTTGGGCGGTTATCTTGCCTTTGATCGGATGGCCATTTGGGGTTTTCCTCATGAAACAGTTCAGTGAAAACATTCCAACAGAATTGCTCGAATCTGCTAAAATAGATGGATGTGGTGAGATTCGTACTTTCTGGAGTGTAGCCTTCCCTATTGTGAAACCAGGATTTGCAGCTCTTGCAATCTTTACCTTCATCAATACATGGAATGACTACTTTATGCAGTTGGTTATGTTGACATCTCGTAACAACTTGACCATCTCACTCGGGGTTGCGACTATGCAGGCTGAGATGGCAACCAACTATGGTTTAATTATGGCAGGGGCTGCTCTTGCAGCTGTGCCAATAGTAACAGTCTTCCTTGTCTTCCAAAAATCCTTCACTCAAGGTATTACTATGGGAGCTGTCAAAGGATAATACTCTGCGAAAATTGAATATCGTACAATCTGTTTATCAGTATACAGAAGTATAGTTGATAGACTAAGAGAATACAGGATATATAAGTGTCTACAAAATGGAGAGGAGTTGCTTGCTTCACGAAGTTTTGTTAGACACTTATAAACTTGATTTTTGACTTTTTAGATACTATTTAGAGTAGTTATTTCCCATTTTAGTGGTATCCAAGATAAGTATGTTCTACTTGTCTTGGACGGAATTTTTGAGAGTAAAATAGTTCGGGGAACTATTTTAGCCTGAGCCTAGAAATGAATGAGCGAGGAGCTCAAAAATTAGGACTTTCATTTCATGGTTTTCTAAAATCATCCACTGGATAATTATACCTTCCGTCCGCATTATTTAAGGGAAAGGGTAAAAAAGATAAATCAAATTGGAAATAAGCATCAGAAGTAAAGGAAATTACTATGATTTTTGATGATTTAAAAAACATTAGCTTTTACAAAGGAATTCACCCAAATCTCGATAAGGCCATCGATTATCTCTATGAGCATCGTAAGGATAGCTTTGAATTAGGCAAATACGAGATTTATGGGGATAAAGTCTTTCTAGTTGTACAGGAAAATGTTCTTAACCAAGAAGAAAATGATCGCTTTGAGCATCATAAAAACTATGCAGATTTGCATTTGTTAGTTGAAGGACATGAGTATTCTAGTTACGGTTCTCGTGTAAAAGACGAGGCTGTAGCCTTTGACGAAGCTAGCGATATCGGCTTTGTTCATTGTCATGAACAATACCCACTTTTATTGGGTTATCACAATTTTGCAGTCTTTTTCCCAGGTGAACCTCATCAGCCTAATGGCTATGCAGGTATGGAAGATAAAGTTCGCAAATACTTATTTAAAATTTTAATCGATTAGTCAGTTAGGAGGATCAAACAATGGCACATAAAGGATCTGGATTGATAAAAGCGGCATTCGATACGGATAACTTTCTTATGCGATTTTGTGAGAAGGTTTTAGATATCGTGACGGTTAACCTACTCTTTGTTGTGTCTTGTTTGCCTATTGTGACAATCGGAGTAGCAAAAATTAGTCTCTATCAGACAATCTTCGAAGTTAAGAGTAGTCGTCGTGTTCCAGTTTTTAAAACATATATGAGAGCCTTTAAGCAAAATTTGAAATTAGGTCTCCAGTTAGGTTTGTTGGAACTAGGAATTTTTCTAATTAGTGTAGTTGACTTGTCTCTATTCTGGGGGCAAACAGGCCTAGGTTTCCAGCTCATTAAAGCCATTTGCTTGGGAATTCTGATTTTTTTAACCCTAGTTATGTTGGCTAGCTATCCTATTGCAGCGCGTTATGACTTGACTTGGAAAGAAGTACTCCAAAAGGGCTTGCTCTTAGTTAGCTTTAACTTCGTGTGGTTCTTCTTGATGCTTGCGATTATTTTATTAATCATTATGCTTCTCTATCTATCAGGCTTTACTCTAGTGCTCGGTGGATCAGCATTTCTACTCTTTGGCTTTGGTCTTCTTGCCTTTTGCCAGGCTGGATTAATGGAAAAATTGTTTGCTAAATATCAAGCAGATTGAAAATGATATGAAACTACTTTCAAACAATAAAAGCTACGGGAGATGAATAGAAATTAAAATCTAAGTGGCTTGGATGTATTGAAAGCGCTTTTTACAAGGTGTATACTAAAATAGTAAAAAATCATCTGCCCAGAGCAGAAAATAAGAAATCTTAGGAGAAATCTATGTCAGATTTAAAAAAATATGAAGGTGTTATTCCTGCCTTCTACGCATGTTATGATGATGAGGGAGAAGTAAGCCCAGAACGTACTCGTGCTTTGGTGCAATACTTCATTGATAAAGGTGTTCAAGGACTTTATGTCAACGGTTCTTCAGGTGAATGTATCTACCAAAGTGTAGCAGACCGCAAGTTGATCTTGGAAGAAGTCATGGCTGTTGCTAAAGGTAAATTGACCATCATTGCTCACGTGGCATGTAACAATACTAAAGACAGTATCGAGCTTGCTCGTCATGCAGAAAGCTTGGGTGTTGATGCTATCGCAACAATCCCACCAATTTACTTCCGCTTACCTGAATACTCAGTTGCAAAATACTGGAACGACATTAGTGCAGCAGCACCAAACACAGACTACGTTATCTATAACATTCCTCAATTGGCAGGTGTTGCTTTGACTCCAAGTCTTTACACAGAAATGTTGAAAAATCCACGTGTCATCGGTGTTAAAAACTCTTCAATGCCAGTTCAAGATATCCAAACTTTTGTTAGTCTTGGTGGCGAAGATCATATTGTCTTTAATGGTCCAGATGAACAATTCCTTGGTGGTCGTCTCATGGGTGCTAAAGCTGGTATCGGTGGTACTTATGGTGCTATGCCAGAACTCTTCTTGAAACTCAACCAATTGATTGCAGATAAAGACCTAGAAACAGCGCGTGAATTGCAATATGCAATCAATGCTATCATTGGTAAATTGACTGCTGCACATGGAAACATGTACGGTGTTATCAAAGAAGTCTTGAAAATCAATGAAGGACTTAATATCGGATCAGTTCGTTCTCCACTTACACCAGTGACCGAAGAAGATCGTCCAGTTGTAGAAGCAGCTGCTCAATTGATTCGTGAAACTAAGGAGCGTTTCCTCTAATCAATAGGAGGCTTTATGACTAATTACGTTGCAATTGATATTGGCGGAACTAATATCAAATATGGTTTGATTGACCAAGATGGACAACTGATAGAGTCTCACGAAGTAGCAACTGAGGCTCATAAGGGTGGTCCACATATCTTACAGAAAACAAAAGATATCGTAGCTAGCTATCTAGAAAAAGGACCAGTGTCAGGTGTAGCCATTTCCTCAGCGGGAATGGTTGATCCTGATAAGGGTGAGATTTTCTACGCTGGTCCACAGATTCCAAATTATGCTGGAACCCAATTTAAAAAGGAAATTGAAGCTAGCTTTAATATTCCTTGTGAAATTGAAAATGATGTTAACTGTGCAGGTCTTGCTGAAGCTGTCTCTGGTTCAGGAAAGGGTGCAAGTATTACCCTTTGTTTGACAATTGGAACAGGTATCGGTGGTTGCTTAATCATTGATGGCCAAGTTTTTCATGGCTTTAGTAATTCTGCCTGTGAAGTTGGTTATCTGCACATGCAGGATGGAGCTTTCCAGGATTTAGCATCTACGACAGCTCTTGTTAAGTATGTAGCAGACGAACATGGAGATGAAGTGGAACAGTGGAACGGTCGTAGAATTTTCAAAGAAGCTACCGAAGGCAATAAACTCTGTATGGAGGGGATTGACCGTATGGTAGATTATCTGGGCAAAGGTTTAGCGAATATTTGTTATGTGGTTAATCCAGAAGTTGTCATCCTTGGCGGTGGCATCATGGGGCAAGAAGCAATTTTGAAACCTAAAATCCGTAAGGCCTTGAAAGATGCCCTCGTTCCAAGCTTGGCAGACAAGACACAACTTGAATTTGCCCACCATCAGAATACTGCCGGTATGCTCGGTGCTTATTATCATTTTAGAACAAAACATTCCTAAATTGGCTTTGCCAATTTAGGTTTTTTACATAAAAGCAAAGAGTAACTTGCTTACTAATGTCAAGGAATCTTGCATTTTTGACTTCGATATAGTATATTTAAGTTAATTCAAATATATGCTAGTAACACTAACAGATATGAACTAAAGGAAAGCAATCATTGACCTATAATCAACAAGAAAAATATAAAAATAAAGTAAGCTCCCCTGAGGATCAAGAAACAGAGATCGCAGCTTACGGTCCACTGCCAAGTAAGGCCCAATTGGACTACCATAAAGAAGAATTGGCTGCCTTCATCCACTATGGTATGAACACCTATACCAACTCTGAGTGGGGGAACGGTAGAGAAAATCCTCAGTACTTCAATCCAACAAATCTTGATACAGATCAGTGGATTAAAACTTTGAAGGATGCAGGATTCAAACGAACAATCATGGTTGTAAAACACCATGACGGATTTGTCATCTATCCTTCTCAATACACAAAACATACCGTGGCTGCTAGTCCGTGGAAAGATGGTAAGGGAGACCTTCTCGAAGAAATCTCTAAATCAGCAACTAAGTATGACATGAATATGGGTGTGTACCTATCACCTTGGGATGCAAACAATCCAAACTATCACGTGAATACTGAAAAAGAGTACAACGAATACTATCTCAACCAACTCAAGGAAATCCTTGGTAATCCTAAATACGGAAATAACGGTAAGTTCATTGAAGTATGGATGGATGGTGCGCGTGGTAGCGGGGCTCAAAAAGTAACCTACATCTTTGATAAGTGGTTCGAGTACATCAAGAAAGCTGAAGGAGATATCGCTATTTTCTCTGCTCAACCAACAAGTGTACGTTGGATTGGTAATGAACGTGGTATTGCTGGAGATCCAGTTTGGCATAAGGTCAAGAAAGCTAAAATCACTGACGATGTGAAGAATGAATATCTCAACCATGGAGATCCAGAAGGAGATATGTATTCAGTTGGTGAAGCAGACGTTTCTATCCGTTCAGGTTGGTTCTACCATGACAATCAACAACCAAAATCAATCAAAGATTTGATGGATATTTACTTCAAATCTGTTGGTCGTGGAACGCCACTGCTTCTCAATATTCCACCAAACAAAGAAGGTAAATTCGCAGATGCAGATGTGGCTCGTTTGCAAGAATTCCGAGCAACCTTGGACCAAATGTATGAGACTGACTTCGCTAAGGGCGCAACTGTTACTGCAAACTCTACTCGTAAGAATCACTTGTATCAAGCAAGCCACCTAACAGATGGTAAGGATGATACCAGCTGGGCGCCAGCAAATGATGCTAAAACGGGTGAATTTACTGTCGATCTTGGTCAAAAGAGACGTTTTGATGTAGTTGAACTCAAAGAAGATATTGCTAAAGGTCAACGAATCTCTGGATTCAAGGTTGAAGTTGAACTCAACGGTCGTTGGGTACCATACGGTGAAGGTTCAACTGTTGGTTATCGTCGTCTGATCCAAGGTCAGCCAGTAGAAGCACAAAAGATTCGCGTAACCATTACTGGTGCGCAAGCAACTCCTATCTTGACAAACTTCTCTGTCTATAAGACACCAAGCAGTATCGAGAAAACAGATGGATACCCACTTGGATTGGATTACCATTCAAACACAACAGCCGATAAAGAAAATACAACTTGGTATGATGAATCTGAAGGTATCCGCGGAACATCTATGTGGACTAACCAAAAAGATGCTAGCGTTACCTACCGTTTCACTGGAACAAAAGCATATGTAGTGTCTACAGTTGATCCAAACCACGGTGAAATGTCAGTTTACGTGGATGGTCAAAAGTTTGCAGACGTGCAAACCAATAATGCAGCTCGTAAACGTAGCCAGATGGTTTATGAAACAGATGACTTGGCTCCAGGTGAACATACCATCAAACTCTTTAACAAGACTGGAAAAGCCATTGCAACTGAAGGCATCTACACGCTCAACAATGCCGGCAAGGGTATGTTTGAGATGAAAGAAACAACTTATGAAGTTCAAAAAGGTCAACCAGTTACTGTAACCATTAAGCGTGTTGGTGGTAGCAAAGGAACAGCAACAGTCCATGTCGTAACAGAACCAGGAACAGGGGTTCATGGTAAAGTGTATAAGGACACAACAGCTGACTTGACCTTCCAAGATGGTGAAACTGAGAAAACAATCACGATTCCAACGATTGACTTTACAGAGCAAGCTGATTCCATCTTTGATTTCAAGGTGAAAATGACCAGCGTTTCTGATAATGCTCTTCTTGGATTCGCTTCAGAAGCAACGATTCGAGTGATGAAAGTAGGTTTGCTTTCAAAAGAGAATTGAGTTTTGATAAATTTGTTATAACCACATTTGAGTGATAAAAAAATCCTAAATTGTTACATCAATTTAGGATTTTCCATTTTTACGATTTCTACGATAACCATTGAGTTTTTTATTTTCCCAATAGCTATTAAAAATCTTTTCTTTACTTTCACGATCAATTTCTAAGAAATAAGCATAAAGCAAGTCAATGACAAAGAGCATAGGAAGCTGGGCAGAAAGCCGTTGAATATAAGGGGATTGACCTTGATTTGCTACAAGTACAGTCTCAGTAAAGTCCTGAGTCTCCTTGCTAAGCATACTGGTAAATAGAACAGTTTTTGCTCCCATATCCTGAGCATCTAGTAGACTATCGATGACGGAAGTTGTTGTTCCTGAAAGAGAAAAACCAAATACGAGACAGTTCTTATCCAAAATGCTTGTAGTCCAGGCGAAACCATCTGGATCTGTTATGGCTTCACAGACTACACCCAGTCTCATGAAGCGAAATTTCATTTCCCGAGCGACTAAGCCAGAACTTCCAGTTCCAAAGAAGTAGACACGCTCAGCCTGTTCAATCATTTGGGCTACGCGTTCTAGTTGTTCTTCATCAATCAGTTCTCGAGACATTTCTCGGAGATTAGTATAGCTTCTTAAGACTCTTTGTGTCAAGGGATTCATATCTGGTTGTAGGAGAGTTAGGGCATCTTTTTGTTGTTGATATTTAAAGATAAACTCACGATAACCCTTAAAACCACATTTCTTAGCAAAACGAGTGAGTGCTGCCTGGGAAATATGAAGTTTTTGAGTAACTTGTTGCGAGGATAGGTCATCATTTATCGTATCTGCCTGCAGAAAATAGTGGGCAATTTCTTGCTCTAAATCGGTCATTTCTTCAAAGTGAAGATCAATGATCGTAGAGATATCTTGCTTATTCATGGGACTCCTTTTATAGATATTTGCTAGAATTCCTTTGATGAATCTAACAAATAAAAATAGCGCTTACCACTATTATATCATAGAAAATAATTTTTGGGCCAAAAAGGAAAAGTCTTTTCTTTTTCCATAATTTTCTCCCTAAATTATGGTACAATGAAAAGTAAGATTTTGATTAGAAACGAGATTGATTCGTATGAGAAAATTCAATAGCCACTCGATACCGATACGGCTTAATTTGTTGTTTGCAATCGTCATTTTGCTCTTTTTAGCAATTATTGGTCGTTTGCTTTATATGCAAGTTCTTCATAAGGATTTTTACGAAAACAAACTAGCTTCTGCTAGTCAAACTCGTGTAACTATGGGTTCTGCTCGTGGAGAAATCTATGACGCGGCAGGAAAGCCTTTGGTTCAAAATACCGTTAAGCAAGTTGTTTCCTTCACACGAAGCAACAAGATGACTGCAGCTGATCTAAAAGACATTTCTAAAAAATTGTTGGACTACGTAACAGTTACTTCTCCAGAGTTGACTGACCGTCAAATGGCTGACTACTATTTGGCTGATACCGAAGTTTATAAGAAGACAGTCGAAGCTCTTCCAAAAGATAAACGGTATGATTCAGATGGCAATCAGCTGTCCGAAGCTCAACTTTATAACAATGCTGCTGAGAGTATCACTTCTGATCAACTGAACTATTCAGAGGATGAAAAGAAGGTTATCTACCTCTTTAACCAGCTCAATGCAGTTGGTAATTTTGCAACCGGGAATATTCAAACCGATCCATTAAGTGATACACAGGTAGCTGTGATTGCGTCTGCTTCAAAGGAATTGCCAGGTATTTCTATCTCTACCTCATGGGATCGAAAGATCTTAGAGACGTCTCTTTCATCTATTGTCGGAACTGTTTCTAGTGAAAAATCCGGTCTTCCAGCAGAAGAAGTAGACACTTATTTGAGAAAAGGCTATTCGCTCAATGACCGAGTCGGGACTTCCTATCTTGAAAAGCAATACGAAGAGGTCTTGCAAGGGAAACGGACCGTCAAGGAAATCCATTTGGATAAGCACGGAGACATGGAGAGCGTAGAAAATATCGAAGAAGGTAGCAAGGGGAAAAACATCAAATTAACCATTGATTTGTCCTTCCAAGATAGCGTAGACAGCCTTTTGAAGAGTTATTTTAATTCTGAACTTACAAATGGTGGTGCTAAATACTCAGAAGGTGTTTATGCAGTAGCCCTTAATCCTAAGACAGGTGCTGTATTGGCAATGTCAGGAATAAAACACAATCTAGAAACAGGAGACTTGACACCAGACTCACTTGGTACAGTAACCAATGTCTTCGTACCAGGATCTGTCGTTAAGGCAGCTACCATCAGTTCAGGTTGGGAAAATGGGGTCTTGTCAGGCAACCAAACCTTGACAGACCAACCAATCGTCTTCCAAGGTTCTGCTCCTATCAATTCCTGGTATACCCCTTATTACGCTTCCTTCCCGATTACAGCAGTTGAGGCTCTAGAATATTCATCTAATGCCTACATGGTTCAAACTGCGTTAGGAATGATGGGTCAGACCTATCAACCAGAGATGACAGTCAAAACCAACCAACTTGAGTCTGCCATGGGAAAACTACGCGCGACTTTTAGTGAGTATGGACTAGGAGTTTCTACTGAGATTGACTTGCCAGATGAATCGACAGGATTTATCCCCCAAAAATTTGACTTGGCTAATTATTTAACTAATGCTTTTGGCCAGTTTGATAACTACACACCGATGCAATTAGCCCAGTACGTTGCAACTATTGCTAACAATGGTGTTCGTCTAGCTCCACATATTGTCGAGGGAATATACGACAACAATGATAAGGGTGGCCTTGGGGAATTAATCCAAGCAATAGATACCAAGGAAATCAACAAGGTCAATATTTCTGAATCAGATATGGCAATCTTGCACCAAGGATTTTACCAAGTATCGCATGGAACTAGTCCCCTTACGACAGGACGGGCGTTTTTAGATGGCGCCACTGTTTCTATCAGTGGTAAGACCGGTACAGCTGAAAGCTATGTAGCTGGTGGTCAAGAAGCTAATAATACCAATGCCGTGGCCTATGCTCCAACAGAAAATCCTCAAATTGCAGTTGCAGTAGTCTTTCCTCATAATACCAATTTAACCAAAAATGTTGGGCCAGCAATTGCTCGCGACATTATCAATCTATACAACCAACACCATCCAATGAATTAGAAAGGAAGCCATGCTTTATCCAACACCTATTGCTAAGTTGATTGACAGTTATTCCAAACTTCCTGGTATTGGGATTAAGACAGCAACCCGTCTAGCCTTTTATACCATTGGGATGTCAGATGACGACGTCAATGAATTTGCAAAAAATCTCCTTGCAGCTAAGCGAGAATTGACCTATTGCTCTATTTGTGGACGATTAACAGATGAAGACCCGTGCTCTATCTGTACCGATCCTAGCCGTGACCAGTCTACGATTCTGGTCCTTGAGGATAGCCGCGATGTTGCTGCCATGGAAAATATTCAAGAATACCATGGGCTTTACCATGTCTTGCACGGTTTGATTTCCCCTATGAATGGGATTAGCCCAGATGACATCAATCTCAAGAGTCTTATGACTCGTCTTATGGACAGTGAGGTTTCAGAGGTCATCGTAGCTACCAATGCAACAGCTGATGGCGAAGCGACCTCCATGTATCTCTCTCGCTTGCTCAAACCTGCAGGTATCAAGGTTACTCGTCTAGCACGAGGTCTGGCAGTAGGAGCTGATATCGAATATGCGGACGAAGTAACGCTCCTAAGAGCCATCGAAAATCGTACCGAACTTTAGTCTGTAAGGATATCGAACAGGCAATTAGTTAGCAGATAAGACTTTAAGAAATCAAGAGACTGGATTTATTTTTAATCCAGTCTCTTTTGTGCTATTCAAGTTTAAAAAAATAAACAAATGTGATATACTAAAAAGCGAGTATTCTAGTAGAAATAGGACAATCATATGAAACAAACAATTATTCTATTATATGGTGGACGCAGTGCAGAGCGTGAAGTGTCTGTATTGTCAGCTGAGAGTGTCATGCGTGCGGTTAACTATGACCGTTTTGCAGTCAAAACTTTCTTTATCAGCCAGTCTGGTGATTTCATCAAAACACAAGAATTTACCCAAACTCCTAGCCAAGATGAACGTCTCATGACCAATGAAACGATTGATTGGGACAAGAAAATTGCTCCAAGTGCCATCTACGAAGAAGGCGCAGTTGTTTTTCCAGTTCTTCATGGACCTATGGGAGAAGACGGTTCCGTTCAAGGTTTCCTAGAAGTCTTGAAAATGCCTTATGTCGGTTGCAACATCTTGTCTTCAAGCCTTGCTATGGACAAAATCACGACTAAACGTGTCTTGGAATCTGCTGGCATTGCCCAAGTCCCTTACGTAGCCATTGTTGAAGGGGATGACTTGGCCTCTAAGATCGCAGAAGTTGAAGAAAAATTAAGGTATCCAGTCTTTACTAAACCATCTAATATGGGTTCTAGTGTTGGTATTTCTAAGTCTGAAAATAAAGAGGAACTCCATCAAGCTCTCGAACTCGCCTTTAAATATGATAGCCGTGTCTTGGTAGAGCAAGGCGTCAATGCGCGTGAAATCGAAGTTGGACTTTTAGGAAACTATGATGTCAAGAGCACTCTACCTGGTGAAGTTGTCAAGGACGTAGCCTTCTATGACTACGAAGCAAAATACATCGATAACAAGATTACGATGGATATTCCAGCCAAGATCAGTGATAATGTAGTAGCAGTCATGCGTAGAAATGCAGAAGCTGCCTTCCGTGCTATTGGCGGGCTTGGTCTCTCACGTTGTGATTTCTTCTATACAGATAAGGGAGAAGTTTTCCTAAATGAGCTCAATACCATGCCAGGATTTACCCAGTGGTCTATGTATCCATTGCTCTGGGACAATATGGGGACTAGCTATCCAGAACTAATCGAGCGTTTGGTTGAGCTTGCTAAAGAAAGCTTTGACAAGCGTGAAGCGCATCTATTGTAAAGATAGCTATAAGGGCGGGGCAAGACTCCCTGCCCCTTTTTAAAGGAGTAAACATGAAACTTTCGATTCACGAAGTTGCGCGTGTTGTCGGTGCAAAAAATGATGTGACAAGCTATGCGGACAGCCCACTAGTCAAGGCAGAGTTTGATAGTCGTTTGATTGGACCTGGTGATTTATTTGTGCCACTCAAGGGGGCGCGTGATGGTCATGACTTTATCGAGACAGCATTTGAAAACGGTGCTGCTGTAACCTTGTCAGAGAAGGAAGTAGCAGATCATCCTTACATTTTAGTAGATGATGTTCTGACAGCCTTTCAAGCTCTTGCAGCTTATTACCTTCAAAAAACAGGTGTCGATGTCTTTGCTGTTACAGGTTCAAATGGGAAGACTACTACCAAGGATATGTTGGCTCATTTGCTTTCTACAAGTTACAAAACCTACAAAACGCAAGGAAACTACAATAACGAGATTGGCCTTCCCTACACGGTTCTTCATATGCCAGATGATACTGAGAAGTTAGTCTTGGAAATGGGACAGGATCACCTAGGAGATATCCATCTCTTATCTGAACTAGCTCATCCAAAGACAGCTATTGTGACCTTGGTAGGAGAAGCTCATTTGGCCTTCTTCAAGGACCGTTCAGAGATTGCCAAAGGGAAATTGCAAATCGCTGATGGGATGGGAAAGGGTGCCTTGCTCTTGGCACCAGCTGATCCCATTGTTGAGGATTATCTACCAGCTGACCAAAAAGTAGTTCGTTTTGGTTCAGGTGCAGAACTAAAAATTACAGATTTGATTGAGCGTAAGGATAGCTTGACTTTCAAGGCTAATTTCTTGGAGCAGGCTCTCGACTTGCCAGTAACTGGTAAGTACAATGCGACCAATGCTATGATTGCATCTTATGTAGCTCTTCAAGAAGGAGTGACTGAGAAGCAAATCCATCAAGCCTTCCAAAACCTAGAATTGACCCGCAATCGTACCGAGTGGAAAAAGGCTGCCAACGGAGCGGATATCTTGTCAGATGTATACAATGCCAATCCGACTGCTATGAAGCTCATCCTCGAAACATTTTCAGCTATTCCAGCAAATGAAGGTGGTAAGAAAATCGCAGTTCTGGCAGATATGAAAGAACTTGGAGACCAGTCTGTCCAACTCCATAATCAAATGATTTTGAGCATTACACCCGATGCCCTTGATACCGTAATTTTCTACGGTGAAGATATTGCTGAATTGGCGCAACTAGCTAGTCAAATGTTCCCAATCGGTCATGTTTACTACTTCAAGAAAACAGCTGAGGAAGACCAGTTTGAAGCCATGGTCAAGCAAGTTAAGGAAAGTCTTGGTGCACATGACCAAATCTTGCTTAAAGGTTCTAACTCTATGAATCTAGCTAAGCTAGTAGAAAGTTTGCAAGAAGACTAATGGTCTTCTATCTAAGGAAAAATTTTTAAGAGTTAATTTGTCTCGAAGGATCAGCTTCTTTGGGACACAAAAATATAAGAAATAAATGTAAGCTAGGCTCTATGGAGATAAGTAAGAGGTGGCTTATATGAAAATGAGGAAAATTATATGAATGTTTGGGATGCTTTATTTACCACCCATCCGACGGAGCCACCCCAATTTGGATTTACTTGGTTCGCAAGCACATTTGCCTTACTGTTTTTGACAATTTATCTTGCTTATCGCTATCGTGATAATAAGGTTTGTCAACGATTCTTCCAGATTATACAGGCAATACAGTTAATCTCGCTTTACAGCTGGTATTGGATTAATCAGTTCCCGCTGTCAGAAAGCTTGCCTTTTTATCATTGCCGATTAGCCATGTTTGTAGTTCTCTTGCTTCCAGGTGTCTCTAGAGTCAAACAGTACTTTGCTGTGCTGGGAACCTTTGGGACATTGGCAGCCTTTGTTTATCCAGTGCCAGATCCCTATCCCTTCCCCCACATCGCTATTCTGTCTTTTATTTTCGGACATTTAGCCCTCTTTGGAAATTCCTTGATTTATCTTTTAAAGGACTATGATGCTAGTTTATTGGATTTCAAACGAATCCTAGTCATCACATCTTCGCTTAATGCGCTGATCTTTGTGGTTAATCTAATGACGGGTGGAGATTATGGCTTTTTGACAAAACCACCATTGGTTGGAGACCACGGTCCTTTGATCAATTATATAGTGGTTACGCTGTTCTTGACTTGCGCTATTTACTTAGTTTCTAAGGCGTTTCAGACCATGCTTGAGGAGAAGGGTGAAAGAAGACTACGAATCTGGCAAAAATGAAAAAATATTTTCCCAACCGCTTGACTTTTATCTGAGAATTTTGATACAATAGTAGGCGGTATTGTTTACCCCATTTGTAAGGCCCCGGAACCTTTCAAATAACTTGCGGACCGGAACATCCGCCCTGTAAACAAAAACGACATTCATATAGGAGAAATCATGAACAAAACTACATTCATGGCTAAACCAGGCCAAGTAGAACGCAAATGGTACGTTGTTGACGCAACTGATGTACCTCTTGGACGCCTTTCAGCAGTTGTTGCTAGCGTACTTCGCGGAAAAAACAAACCAACATTCACACCACACACTGATACAGGTGACTTCGTAATTGTTATCAATGCTGAAAAAGTTAAATTGACTGGTAAAAAAGCATCTGATAAGATTTACTACACTCACTCAAACCACCCAGGTGGATTGAAATCAATCTCTGCTGGTGAACTTCGTTCTAAAAATGCAGTACGTTTGATCGAGAAATCAGTTAAAGGTATGCTTCCACACAATACTCTTGGCCGCGCTCAAGGTATGAAATTGAAAGTATTCGTTGGAGCTGAGCACACTCACGCTGCACAACAACCAGAAGTTCTTGATATTTCAGGACTTATCTAAGGAAAGGAACAATAAAGTATGTCACAAGCACAATATGCAGGTACTGGACGTCGTAAAAACGCTGTTGCACGCGTTCGCCTTGTTCCAGGAACTGGTAAAATCACTGTTAATAAAAAAGATGTTGAAGAGTACATCCCACACGCTGACCTTCGTCTTGTAATCAACCAACCATTCGCAGTTACTTCAACTGCAGGTTCATACGACGTTTTCGTTAACGTTGTAGGTGGTGGATACGCTGGTCAAGCAGGAGCTATCCGTCACGGTATCGCTCGTGCCCTTCTTCAAGTAGACCCAGACTTCCGCGATTCATTGAAACGCGCAGGACTTCTTACACGTGACTCACGTAAAGTTGAGCGTAAGAAACCAGGTCTTAAGAAAGCTCGTAAAGCATCACAATTCTCAAAACGTTAATCAATACGATTATATCAACGTTTCGAAACACTTCATGGTTCACACCATGGAGTGTTTTTTTGATGATTTTTAGCAAAATTCACACCACTTTTCACACCAAATTCACACCATTACTTTTTAAGATTGCGGTAGGCAATTTCACCAACTGCCATTGGAACAACATTTGAAGTATTGACATAGGTCTTAGTTGTAAAAGTGTCGCTATGCGTTAAAGCCTCTGAAATAGCTTCAAGTGATGTTCCTGCTTGTTTAGCTAAAGTTGCTCCGGTGTGGCGTAATTTGTGTGGTGTAGCATGTGTCAGCTCCTTGTGACGGCGTTTGACTGACTTCATTTTGTTATTGAGATAATCAGCGTGTAAGGGGCTGTTTACATTGCCTTTCATGTCAACATAAGTAAATACATATTGTTCGTCAGATTGGATAATACCAAATTTAGCTAATTCTGATTTTTGTTGTTTTTTCCAAGATTGAAGCAGGTCAGCTAGTTCAGTTGGGATTTGGAAAGTTGTTTTCTTGTTTCCTTTGGTAGATTTTGGATTTTTGTATTTATCTAGGGCTTGTATTAACTGAATTTCTTGTTTGTTGATATCAATGTGTTTCCATTGAAGAGCGTAGCTTTCAGACTTTCTATCTCCTAAGAAAAATGTTGTGTAAAACAGCACATAATCTTTGAATAAGATCTTATCGTTTTTTAAGTCTTCTTCAAAAGCTGTAAACCATGCTTGAAGCTCTAATTGTGATAGGTATAAATCTTTATCGTTTTTAGCTTCTTGTAACTTGATTTTCTTAGTTGCTTTGATTCGTCTAATAGTTTTTGAAATACGATTAGTTTCGATGTATTCCAATTCTTCTGCCCAGTCAAAGATAGAATTAACGTAACTTCTGATGACTTTGAAGTTGGCATATTCTTCTGCCTTTTGAGTGAGAAGGTTTAAAATAACCTGCTTATTTTGGTTAAGAAAGTCAATCGAGTAATTCCCTAGCATGGGTAGAATGTGCTTTCTAAAGACAATTTCTGTACCGTCAATAGTAGCTTGTGAGGGTGGTTTTAAGGTTGAAGTTGTTTGCCCTGCTTTGTAGGATTCCCACCATACTTGATGATAAAACTCTTTGAATTGGATAGAACCAGTTCTTTCAAGTTGTGAAGTAGAATCGCCGCTCAGAATTTTATCTATTTTATTTTGTAGTTCGAGTTCATATTTTTTAGCCTCACTCCTTAGCTTGAAACGTTTTTCAATCACTTTTTTATCAATTCCAAGAGAAGCTTTTACTTCTTCAGGAATATAAATCCGTAAGCGATAAGTTTCATTTTTGGTTTTTGTAATTGACATAGTATTCTCCTTTTGAATTGAGCTAGAAAATACCGTAGCTTCATTATAACAAACTACGGTAAAAATGCTATTGATTTTGCAACCAGCGATTGAGCTCAGTTTTATCAAATCGGACTGTTTTTCCTTTGCCACTTCCAACATTACCTAGAACTAAAAAATTTATGGTGAGGCTTGGGATACTTTTTCTGAGACCTCACCAGGAATCTCTGAAATCTATGAAAGTAATGGAAAAGCTGTTTATGATTTGCCCGAAGAATTAGCTGAATGGGGAATATATTTAGTTGAAACTCGAACAGAATAGGCATATCTATAGGATTAGAAAGAGAATATTTCTATTCCTATAATACCCCAAATTTAACTTTAGTAAATTTATAGAAGGAAAAGCTAGATGTAAGCACACATTGATGTGTGAGTATTGCTCGTGAATGATAAAAGATAGGGTATAATTCATTACACTGTTTTTGGATAAATATTGTTAGACTGTAACTTTTATGTTGCAGTTTTTCAATTTATACATGGTATAATTAAAATAATAAAATAAAGAGGATTTTTTATGAGTAAAGAACTAGTATTTCAAAGTGTAGAATCACTACAACAAGTTGTAAACGTAATTAATGAGGCTGTGGCAGCTCTTAATGATAAAACACGTACAATATGAGAGAGTCCAATCCCAGAAGTGTTAGCTGGAGCATTGGGGGCAGGTATTGGTGGCATAGGTTCATTTGCAGCTCTTTATGGTTTAGGTACTGTAGGGTTATCAGCTGTTGGTATTACTTCTGGTCTTGCAACTATTGGCAGTGTTGTTGGAGGTGGTATGGTAGCTGGAGTGTTTGTAATGGCTGCTCCAAATGACTAACTTTATATCAACAGATAATACTTATTGGATTTCAGATGAAGAAATTCAAATTCTCGAAAAGAACGCCACTAATGGAGATAAAAACTCAGCATTCAAATTATATCAATACCATATGTTTGTATCTTTAGACCAAGATTTGGAATATAAATGGCTAGAGATCGCAGCAAAAAATGGACATCCAATTGCCCAATCCAATTTAGCTGATTTATTTTTCACACAAGACAATAAAGAAAAAGCCATATTTTGGGCTAAAAAGGCACATAGAAATGGTGCCACAATACCAGAAGAATTAAAAATACTAATAAATATCAGTTAATTAATAAGTTTGAGCAGATTATCGTTACGAGCCTGATGCGGGTCGGTTTGTGAATCTGGACCCGATTAGGTCGTTATTTATTTGAAACATTCCCTGCTACCAGAAGTAGCCTCGCAGTCAAACCAAAATGAAACCACATGACTAATATTGCTCAATGCAACATAGGAAATAGTATCATGACAACTTTAGAAAATAAGATCTTTACTTTAAAACAGAATCATTTAATCAAAAAAATGAAAGAAATGCATTTTTTAAATAATTTAATTTCAGATTCTGAAAAAATTATTCCATATCCACTCTCATGTGAAATAATAAATCGTACTTTTATCCCCTATAGAAATATAGAATTATCAAAAGAAAATTTTAGTTTATCGATAAAAAATGAACTATTAAATTTTTTAGCATCAGAGGAAAATGATATTGCTTATGTATACTTTTATGGAGGAATAAATGATTCGGCTGAAACACCAATAGAATTATTCCCCTTGTTTATTATCAAAATAAAAAATATTAGCAATTGGCTAGAATTAATAAACAAACCTAATTTTTATTGTTTAAAATTCTTTAGTCATAAAATAGATAAAGTTATCGATATATCTCTACTCGGCAATGAGGAAGATGTGTTATCTATTTCTATTGGAGTGAACGCAAATAAATAAACTATTCCAGCAGAAGCACTCCTTTGCTTTGTATAACTTAAAGGTGGTTATCATGAAAGAATTATTAGAAAAACTAGAAAACTTACCTTCTATCTTAAATATTGAATATGAATTATTTTTTATTGATAGATTACAAACGTTACCTATTGATGAAATTAGTAAAAACAAGGAAGAAATATAATGAATTTACCTTATAAACCACAAGATATTAGAAATTTTTTTGCTTATTCATATGAGTTTATTGCTGTCTCTTATACACATCTGACGCTGCCGACGAAGGCTTAGGTGTAGA